>Ga0129308_1000166_pt1 | contig 114445 bp, 118 predicted proteins | sample L827metagenome_FD_94440 | JGI IMG/M metagenome (GOLD analysis project Ga0129308, IMG submission 94440) | Ring-tailed lemur group fecal microbial communities from Wisconsin, USA - L827 metagenome | ecosystem: Host-associated > Mammals > Digestive system > Large intestine > Fecal | place: USA...
GCGGAAATTTATCCTTAATATTAAGAGCTTATTATTCCGACGGCACCTATGAAAATTTGGGTACTGTAGCCCTAACTGTCCCTACGACAAACGGAACTATTACTGCAATACTGCCTATTGCTGTCTCACCTACCGCTGGAAAAACGGTAACCACGATAAAATTATCTTGTCAGATTAATAATACAGCTAACGTGTGCTATATGCGAGACATCACATGTTATCAGATGGGAACTGGTGAATTAATCGTCGATGGAGCTATTACAGCCGCTAAAATTGCGGCTGGAACTATTACTGCTGCTCAAATCGCTTCTTCGGCCATTACAACAGATAAAATTGCAGCGAATGCAATAACCGCATCAAAGATAGCATCGGAAACAATCACAGGCGATAAATTAGTCGCAGAAGCAATCACAGGCGATAAGATAGCAGCTAAGACGATCACGGCAAACAACATAGCGGCAAATACAATCACAGCTTCGCAGATCGCCAGCGCCACGATCACAGCGACACAATTAGCTTCTGGATCTGTTACTTCGGCTAAGATAGCCGCGGGAGCAATTACAGCAGATAAAATTGCAGCCGATGCAGTAACAGCTGCAAAGATTGCAACAGACGCAATTAAATCAAGAAACTATGTCGCTGGAAGCACAGGAAGTTTCTTAAATCTGGCGGATGGTTCTTTTGCGAGCAAAAATCTTAGTTGGACAGCAGACGGAACATTAACGGCAGTTAATGGGAACTTTAGCGGAAAAATAAGGTCGGAAGTTAGTAGAAGTATAACCCTAGTTACGGCTGACTTAGATAAAATTAAAAGCCATATTATGGGTACCGCAACCTTAAGCACGGATGATTTTAACAGGCTAGACATAAATAGAGATGGCAAGATTACTGCTGCTGACTACGCTACAGTTAAAAATGCTCTTGGGGATAGCTCATCAGTAACGCTTGATTTGGTTGATTATGTAGATATTAATAAAGCAGTTAACGGCGGCATAGAAGTTGGAACAACTAAAAGCAACTCGTCTATAGGAAAAACAGTTATAAGCACTGGCAATGTAAGCACGGATACTGCGGATATTAAGAGTCTGCACATTATTCATCAAAGTAGTAAAACAGGAAATGATTTTCAATTAAGCCTAGTTAATGCTGGATCAGACTCAACTAAAGAGTACCTAAGTGTTGGAAACAGTAATTTAAGGGTATATGAGACAGGTGCTACCATGTATATGCCTAATAATGAATCTATATGGGGCAAATCAACTGGCGGAGCTGATGTGGCAATCGCCCAAGTTTCCAGCTCAAATAATGTGGTATTAGGATATGGCTCTTATCTTCAAAAATTAGGACAGACAAATATTTATTCAAACGATTATCTCAATATATATTCTGCTACACACGGTCAAGCTCGATTAAACGGCCGATATTTAAATTTCTTAACTGCTTACAGTGAAGAATCAGCAGTTATATGTTGTTATTGGAAAGATAGTGCTACACATGATTTAGTTGGGCGAAGCACCGATGGATTAAGTGCATATTTAGGTTGGGTTGGAAGCTCGACGTACGCAAGTGTAGTTACTATTAGAGGTAGAAGTTGTAAATACACAAACTCTAGTGGAACAACGACACTATCAGACCAGAACCTTAAAAGAGACATTTACAGTTTATCCAAAAACGACAGATACAATGCCTTTTTTGACAATTTAAATCCTGTAGAATACAAGTACATTTTAGGAAATGCAGGCCGTCCACATTTTGGATATATTACTCAAGAAGTGGAAGAAGCTTTAGCAAAAGCAGGATTAACTACAAAAGATTTTGCTGGCGTAAATATAATGCCTATAACATCACGTGAGACTGAAACGGATGGAAATGGCCATGTGATCGATGTACCAGGCAGCTCATCTAACTATCTATTGGATCACGGGATTAAAGAAGAACACAATTTAATTTATACGGAGTTTATAGCGCTTAATACATGGCAAATCCAACGTGTTAAAGCAGATGTATCCGCATTAAAGAAAGATTATAGTTCAACAGTGTCTAAGGTGAATTCGCATGAACAGCAGTTAGTTGAATTGCGAAATCAGTTGGTTGCTGTACAAAGCAAATGCTCTTCCTTAGAAGAGGAAAACAGAGCGCTGAGAAAATTATTAGAAGAAAGAGAAGTCTTAGCTTAGGGCTTCTCTTTTCTATAAGCAAAAAAAAGAAAAGGAGAATAAAAAATGGAAATTAAAAACAATGTTTCAAAATCACTTACATTAAACAATACCATCACAGTTGATGGCACCAATGTGAAAGGTATGACTGCAACAATCAATTCAGATAATCCAGAAGATATTAGCTTTTCTGAATGGACAAACGATAAAACTCTTTACAAAGCACATCGAGTTGCTATTAGAGACCTTGAAGCAGACTTTGAAGATGAAGCTTATATATTACAGGATGAAATGATTGCTGAAAAGCAGGCCGAAAACACGACAACAGAAGAATAACAGGGGGAAAAGGAAATGAAATTAGAATTAGGAAAATTGCTTGATAGTAAAGAAGCATTAAGAGTTCTTGGCAACACACGTGGCTTCAAAAGCGTTGTTGCTTATCGCGTTTCTAAAAATATCAAAGGCATTAACAAGGAATTAAAAGCCTATGAAGAAGCTCGTGTTAAATTAGTGGAAGAACATTGCAAAAAAGACGATGAAGGCAAAGCTAGAATCAAAGAGAATGGCTCTTACGATGTAATAGAGGGCCATATGGATATCATCAATATAGAACTTGAAGAACTGCGAAAAGAGGAAGTAGAAATTGAGGTTAGAAAAGTGACTTTAGATGATATCGAAAAGGCAGAATTAACGCCTTTTGAAATAGAGGCACTGGAATTCATGATTGATTTTGAAGAAGATGTAGCTGATTAAAACAATTCAAAATATCAAAAAAGGAGAGGTTAAATGATGGAAGTAAATTTTTTAAATGATTACATGGTGCTGGTAGTGGCCGGCATCTGCTTATGTGTTGGTTATGTTATCAAAACCAGCATCACAGTGATCCCAAACAAATTCATTCCGCTAATTATGGCGGTTTTAGGCGTACTGTTAAATGTATGGCTTAATAGCTTTACCTTTACGCCAGAAATCCTTCTGGGTGGTTTGTTCAGTGGCTTGGCAAGCACAGGAGCACATCAGTTGTTTAAACAAATCATCAATTCAGAGGAATAGGTGGTTGAACAATGTTTGAGGTATGTATTTCTGTCACGACCTCTGTCCTAAGCGGATTGCTTCTTTATTTTATTAAAGAGAATGTGCAATTAAAAAAGAAGTATAAGCAGGAAGTCAAAGCAAAGCAGGAAAATGAAGATGAGCTGCTTCTGGGAGTCGCCAGAGTTTTGTTAATAGATAAAATGCAAAAAGCGCTGGACAGAGGATATACCACACAGGCGGAATATGAGGTTGTAGACGAACTATACAAACCTTACATCAAAAGCGGTGGAAATGGTGTGGTGAAACACCTGTTCGAAGACAGATATAACAGTATTAAAGTTAAACAAGAGTAGCCGTAAGGCTGAAAGGAGAATATAAATTATGACAAATGTAAAAGTATCAGATATGATCAGATTAGCTAAATCCCAGATCGGGTATAAAGACGGGGATGCACAGGTTTTAAAGTACATCCGTAACTGGGAACCATCCTGGGGACCAGAGACACCTTGGTGTGCTTGTTTCTTAACCTGGCTGGCCGATCAGTTAGGATTAGACACTATTTGCGGCGCGTCTGTACCAACGATGGTAAAAGCCGCTAAAGCAAAAGGCTTATGGCTGGCACCAGGACAGCAGAGCGATGGAGACTTTGTTGTCTATACATACTCCGCCGATGGCAATCCGGATCATATTGGTTTAGATATTGGCGGCGGTTATTCGATTGACGGCAATTTCAATAATTGTGTATGTTATCATAAGAAGACAAATGTGCTTGGTTACATTAAAAACACATATGCAAAAGAGAAAGTAATGAAAAAGATTCAGGTTGTGTATGGCGGATCAGATGGCCTGGATATTCGTGAAGGCGCTTGTTATGGCAGTTCTGTCAGACGAGTAGCTAAGAAAGGCGAAATCCTGAATGTTGTCGCTGATCTGGGCGATATGTATATGCTGGAAGATTTCCTTTACGTTACTAATGAGAAGGAATATGTTGTGGACTATGTGGAGCCTGCAAAAGCTAAGAAGCAGAAGATTCAGATTCCAACAACAGCTAAATCTTGGCGAGTATATCCTTTAGATAAAGCGCCGGTAGTTGGAAATGAATGTGGTATGTTATTGCCATCAAATTTCAAAGATGAAGCCAAGTATTTAGAGTATGATGTGATTAAGTGGGCACAGAAAGATGTGGCCGTTATTAAGACACGAGATTTTGGCACAGTACAGATTTATGTTGGAGAAGGTACTGGCGCAGTAATTAAATAGAACGTAAAAAGAGCCTCATTCCTATACGGAGTGGGGCTTTTTTGTGGTAACATTTTTGGTAATAGAATTATAAAAAGTGTATGATTAAAGAAATATCAAAAAGTGAAAATAGTGCGATAAAATGATTGTTTTTTCAAATTCTATAAAAGGTTTGAAAATACATTTTTCGATTCCTGTCGCCCGCACCACTTAAACAACAACTCCTAAAACAGTTTACTGAATTTTAGGAGTTTTTTATTTTGTAATATGTTTTAAAGCCAGGGGTAAAGAGGCAGAGAAAGGGACTTAAAATTATGGAAGAATTATTAACACAATTTATATCTAAAAATGGGATCTATTATCATTTTAATATTGTTCCCGGGCATACACCCTTTCAAGTAAATTGGAAATGGACAATCTTATCTGGTTTTTTCAGACAGGTTATTTCTAAAAAAATTGAATATTATTATTTTTATTTTGGGCGTGACGGCATCAGATTATATCAATACGAAAATCTGCATTTTTTCGGAGATATCGTATTTATTCCCTGGAAAGATATATCTTGTTTTCGCTATAAAGTAAAGAGATTAGAGGTTGAAATAAAATTTGTTTATCGACAGGAAACATTTTGCATGATGCTATCTAGCATGATGGCAGGTCAGCGTTGGGTTAAAGAGAATATGGACTATTTATTAGAAAATCATTTTTTTGCCGATAAAAACAGTTTATACTGACAGCACATCACTTAAATAGAAAGATTTGGATGAGCGATATCTTATTCAAATCTTTTATTTTGCATAAATTATTTCTATTGTATTGACAATACAATAGAAAGTGATATAATAAAATCAACAATTGAACAATTGTTCAATTGAATGAAAAAAAGGGGATTGGTACTATGAAAAAAACTTATAAAATTGATGTTGATTGTGCTAACTGTGCTAACAAAATGGAAGAAGCAACAAAAAATACTGCAGGTGTTAAAGATGCGGTTGTTAATTTCATGACATTAAAAATGACAGTTGAATTTGATGAAGGTGCAGATGTCAAAGCAGTAATGCAGGATGTTTTAAAAAATTGTAAAAAAGTTGAAGATGACTGCGAAATTTTCTTATAATGCATCTAAGCACTGCAATTTGCAGTGCTTTTTAAAGGAGTTGATTTAGGATGAATAAGAAGCAGAAAAAGGTTCTTGAGAGAATTATCATTTCGCTTTTAGGTCTGGTCATTTTAGAATTTATAGATGTCGATGGCTATTTAAAATTTGCCCTTTACATGATTCCCTATCTGATTATTGGTTATGATATCTTAAGAAAGGCTGTCAAGGGAATTTTAAATAAGCAGGTTTTTGATGAAAACTTTCTAATGGCAGTGGCTACCATTGGTGCTATTGCTTTAGGGGATTATAAAGAAGGGGCAGCGGTTATGCTGTTCTATCAGATCGGGGAGTTATTTCAGAGCTATGCAGTTGGCAAAAGCCGCCGCAATATCAGTGAGCTGATGGATATTCGCCCTGACTATGCCAATATTGAAAATGAAGATGGCAGTCTTGAACAGGTCGATCCTGATGAAGTGGAAATCGGTACAATAATTATTGTTCAGCCTGGTGAAAAAATACCTATTGATGGTATTGTAACAGAAGGGGATTCAGTATTGAATACCAGTGCACTGACTGGAGAAAGTCTGCCTAGAGAAGTAAAAACGGGCGATGAAGTCATCAGCGGCTGTATCAATATGACGGGTGTTTTAAAAATAAAAACAATTAGAGAATTTGGCGAATCAACTGTATCTAAGATTCTTGATTTGGTAGAAAATGCCAGTTCAAAGAAATCAAGATCTGAAAATTTCATTTCCAAATTTGCCAAATATTATACACCAGCTGTTTGTTATGGCGCTGTAGCACTTGCGGTGATTCCTCCTTTAGTCAGCCAGTTTATTTTAAATATCCCAGCTGATTGGGGCGATTGGATTTTCAGAGCATTAACTTTCCTGGTTATCAGCTGTCCATGTGCATTGGTTATCAGTATTCCTTTAAGCTTCTTTGCAGGCATTGGCGGAGCCAGTCATGCCGGGGTTTTGGTCAAAGGTTCTAACTATTTAGAGACTTTGTCACAGACAAAATATGTGGTCTTTGATAAAACAGGAACAATGACACAGGGCGTTTTTGAAGTCAGCGGCATTCATCATGCCAGTATGGATGAGGAAAAATTATTAGAATATGCGGCACTGGCCGAGAGTTACTCAAGTCATCCAATTAGTAAAAGTTTGCAGAAAGCTTATGGCAAAGAAATCGATCATCAGCGCGTCAGTGATGTTCAGGAGGTTAGCGGACATGGTGTGATCGCTGTTGTTGACGGAAGAGAAGTTGCGGCTGGAAATGCCAAACTGATGAAAAAAATCGGTGTTGCATGTCAGGAATGCCATAGTGTCGGAACAATTGTTCATATCGCTGTAGATCATGTCTATGCTGGTCATATTCTAATTTCTGATTTAATGAAACCAAATGCCAAAGCTGCGATTAAGGCATTAAAAGAAATAGGTATCAAAAAAACAATCATGTTAACTGGAGATATGAAAAATGTTGCTGAAAAAGTGGCGGCAGATTTAGGCATTGATGAGGTCTATAGTGAACTTCTGCCTGGTGATAAAGTAAATAAAGTTGAAGAAATCCTTGCAAATAAGAATGAAAAAGACAAAGTGGCTTTCGTTGGTGACGGCATCAATGATGCGCCTGTACTTTCCCGTGCTGACATTGGTATTGCCATGGGAGCGTTAGGTTCCGATGCGGCAATTGAAGCAGCGGATATTGTTTTGATGGATGATGATCCGTTAAAGATTGCCAAAGCGATTAAGATCTCCAAAAAATGTATCCGTATTGTTTATGAAAATATTTATTTTGCCATTGGCATTAAGCTGATTTGCTTAGCTTTAGGTGCTTTAGGTATTGCGAATATGTGGGTAGCGATATTTGCCGATGTAGGTGTTATGGTTATCGCCGTATTAAATGCGATTCGCGCATTACGCGTTGATCATTTATAGGAGTGAAAAAAGTGGAAAAACAAAAAATTGAATGTTGTGATGTTGTTGAAGTGCATGAAAATTTATTAAAAATCGTTGAAGAAAAAATGCCGCCTGAGGAAGATCTTTACGATTTGGCGGAGCTATTTAAAATATTTGGTGATTCGACAAGAATTAGAATTCTTTTCGTTCTTTTTGAAGCAGAGGTTTGCGTTTGCGACCTGGCTGAGGCCTTAAATATGACTTCCTCAGCGATTTCACATCAATTACGAATTTTGAAACAAAATAAATTAGTAAAGAGCAGAAGAGATGGAAAAACCGTTTTCTATTCTCTGGCGGATGGACATGTCCGCACAATTATTAGCCAGGGCCTTGAGCATATTGAAGAAGACTAAAAAGAACCGGAAAGCGCACGCTGACCGGTTCTTTTGTTAGCTTGTTAGAACTATATAAAAATCTTTATTTTTTTGGCATTCAGATATAAGCGTGGATGCCATTTTTTTGTTTAGGTACCTTGACAAACAAGCATGTAAGTGATAATATATCAAGGTACCTAAACAAATGGGAGGCGATACGATGAGAAAAAATAAACATCATATAATGATGGAAGAACGTTATTTGCATATGGATCAGAATCAGAAACTGGTTATGAATCTAAGAGATGCCGGACATATGCTTCGTTTTCTTTTTGAAGGAAAGGGCAGTCAGAAACGGATTTTGATGATTCTTTCAGAAGAAGATGGAATGACTCAGCGAGAATTGACGGAAAGGATTGGTATTAAACCAGGTTCTGCCAGTGAGGTGATTGGTAAACTGGAGACTGCTGGATTGATTGAAAGAAAATCGAATGAAGCCGATCGCAGAACAACAGATATCTATTTAACAGCACAGGGCGCAAATCTGGCTAAGGAAGCTAAGGAACAGCGCCGTATCCGCCATCAGGAAATGTTTGCCTGTCTTGATGATGAAGAAAAAGAAAGTTTGTTAGTGTTACTGGAAAAATTAAATCAGGATTGGGATAGTCGTTATCACACTGACAAAAAAGATCATGATGATCATCACAAAGGTCATCACGGTCATCAAGACTGATAGATAGAGGGGAAATGAGTATGTGGAAATATATAAAGCAATATTTGCACTATGCAATTATTGCTGCTGTTTTTATGGTTGGTGAAGTTATGATGGATCTGCTTCAGCCAAGTCTGATGACTAAAATTGTGGATGAAGGAGTTCTGGGCATTAACAATAATGGTGTCGGGGACTTCCAGCAGATTCTCCATATGGGACTTTTAATGATTATACTTGTTATTTTTGGCGGTTTATGCGGCTCCTTAAATAATGTATTTGTTCATGTTTCGAGTCAGAATATCGGCAATGAGATACGTAAGGATTGTTTTAGACAGATTATGACATTTTCTTTTCCGCAGATTGATCGCTTTGGAACAGGTTCATTAGTTACCCGTGTAACAAATGATATCACGCAGGTTCAGAACTTTGTTGCGCAATTTGTCCGCGGTATGATTCGAACATCAATGTTAATGCTGGGAAGCATTTATTTTATGTTCAAACTTAATCGTGATTTTGGCACAATTGTTTTATGTGCGTTTCCATTAATTCTGGGCTGCATGCTTTTCTGCCTTGCCAAAGCCAGTCCGCTGCTTACAAAAATGCAGCAGCAATTAGACAGAATTAATGAGATTTTGCAGGAAGATGTTTCCGGTATTCGTATTATTAAATCCTGTGTACGGGAGGTTTATGAAAAGCTTCGTTTTGGCAAAGCTAATGATGCCCAGATTAAAACGCAGCTGCAGGTATTAGTCATTTTCGCATTTATGAACCCAGTGATGAATGCTCTGATGAATGTTGTTGTCGTCATCATTCTCTATACTGGTTTTTATCAGGTGGGTTCAGGAATGAGCACTCCAGGCACAGTCATGGCGGCAATTACTTATACAACGCAATTGTTAAATGCAATTCTGATGCTTGTTATGTTATTCCAAAATATTTCTAAAGGCATTGCTTCCTGGCGGCGGGTGAAAGAGGTGCTTCACAGTGAGGCAGAATTAAAGGATGGCAGCTTTGACGGCAATACAGAAGTGCATGGTGAGATTGAATTTGAAGATGTCTCTTTTGCTTTCCCAGGCACAGATAAAACAGTTTTAGAACATATTAATCTGAAAATCCAATCAGGTGAAACCATCGCAATTATGGGTGCGACCGGCTGCGGCAAGAGTGCTTTAGTAAGTCTTATTTCCAGGTTTTATGATGTAACTTCTGGTTCTGTTAAAATTGATGGTGTTGATGTTCGTGATTATCAACAGAAAGCTTTAAGAGATAAAGTGGCAATGACATTGCAGAAAAGCGAGCTGTTCAGTACAACCATCAGTGAAAATATTCGCTGGGGTAAAGAAGATGCCTCAGATGATGAAATTATTGAGGCCGCTAAGATTGCTCAGGCACATTCTTTTATTGAAAATACACCGGATGGTTACAATACCCTGGTTGCGGAAGGCGGCATGAGCCTTTCTGGCGGTCAGAAACAACGTGTTTCTATTGCCAGAGCAGTGCTTAAATCTTCTGAAATTCTCGTTTTTGATGATGCAACGAGTGCCCTGGACTTAAAAACAGAGGCTGATTTATACCAGGCCTTAAATCAGGCAAAACCCGATGCAACTAAAATATTTATTGCTCAGCGGATAGCTTCAGTGCGCCGGGCTGACCGCATCGTTGTATTAAATAACGGCGGTATAGAAGCCTGTGGCAGTCATCAGGAGTTAATTGAGACATGCAAAACATATCAGGATATATATCATTCACAGATAGGAAATGAGGGTGAGTGTGATGAGTGAGCCAAAAGGATTGGAACGTCAGATTCCAGGAATGAACCGCCGCAACAATTTTGCGGAAGTTGAGCATGCGAAGAATGTGGGGGCAACATTAAAGCGAATTATTGTATATTTTATCCATGAAAAGAAACTTGTCTTTGGTATGCTTGCGGTCGTTATTTTCGGTACTTTATGCGGTGTTTATGCGCCCAGCCTGCAAAGTTCTGCCATTGATGTCATTGCCGGAAGCAGTGAAGGAGAACTTGTAAAAATATTAGGATTTATGCTGGCGGTTTATCTGCTGTATAGTTTAAGCCAGCTGATTCAGGGATTGATTAGTGCCCATTTAAGTCAGAATATTGTTCGTCAGATGCGAGAAGAATTATTTGGAAAAATCATTGATTTGCCAGTACAGTATCTTGATACACATTCCCACGGGGATGTCATGAGCCGTATGACAAATGACATTGAAAATATTTCGACCACAATATCTCAGTCTTTGCCATCATTGTTTTCTGGTGTATTGACTGTGGCCGGAACTGTTGCAATGATGCTTTGGTACTGCTGGCAGTTAGCTCTGTTAAGCTGCGCAACCGTTATTTTGACAGTCATGACGACAAAAATATTATCCAAAAATGTTCGTAAATTTTCCCGAAAACGCCAGCAGCTTTTAGGGGAACTTAATGGTACTGTCGAAGAAATGATTTCCGGCTATCGAACGGTAGTAGCTTATAATCATCAGGGAACGACCACAAATGATTTTTGTCAGACTTCCAATGATTTAACAAAAGCTGGTATCAAAACTGATATTTTAAGTGGGGTTATGGGTCCCATTATGAACTGTATTGGTAATATTGGATTTGTCATTATTGCGGCATTTGGCGGTTTATTTGCAATCAATGGATTAATCTCTGTTGGTGTTATTTCAGCCTTCATCGTATATGCTAAACAGTTCAGCCGGCCAATTAATGAAATTGCTCAGATTTATGGACAATTACAGACAGCGATTGCCGGTGCTGAACGTGTGTTTGAAGTTCTTGATGAAGTCAGCGAAGATAAAAATGGTCAATTGCTTGCGAAAAGCGATCATGCGACCGTTAAATTTGACAATATAGTTTTCTCTTATGAACCAGGATATCCGATTATTAAAAACTTTTCACTGACGGTGCCATCTGGAAAGAAAGTGGCGCTTGTTGGAGCAACTGGCAGCGGCAAAACAACAATTGTCAATTTGTTAATGAGATTTTATGATTTAGACAGTGGGAATATTTACATTAACAATCAGGATATCAGTCAGGTATCCCGTGACAGTTTAAGGGAAAATGTCGCCATCGTTCTTCAGGATACGGTTTTATTCTCTGATACTGTCAGAAACAATTTGACTTATGGAAATGCGAATGCAACTGCAGAAGAATTGGAAAAAGCAGTGGAAATGAGCCGTTGTAAAGAAATGATTCAGCTTCTTAATCAAGGTTATGAAACTATACTGGTTGGTTCCGGAAAGAACATCAGTCAAGGTCAGCGACAGCTGCTGGCCATTGCCCGTGCTTTCGTAGCCGATCCGCGCATTCTGATTCTTGATGAAGCTACCTCCAATGTCGATACAAGAACAGAAAAGGCGATTCAGGATGCGATGCAGTTAGTCATGAAAAACCGTACCAGCATTATTATTGCTCACCGTTTGTCCACCATCAGAGATGCCGATGTCATTGTCGTTATGGATCACGGTGAAATCGTGGAAAGCGGCAGCCACGATGAATTGCTAGAAAAACAAGGAAAATACTATGAGTTGTATATGACTCAGTATGCCGGACTTGCTATATAATGATGATTTAAAAGCGTCAGTTTGAAATAAACCGACGCTTTTTAGATTGTTGCATTTGGGTAACCGTTCAACTTTTTTCATACTTCTTTTTAAATTTGGCATATGTTATGATAACTTTATAACAGAAAGGAAGGGTGAGTCCTAAATGCAAATCAAAGAGTTTGGCAAGGAGCATTCTAAAATTATTCTAATGATTCATCCTAATTGTGTATGGTGGGAAGTATTCGACTATGTGATTCCGGTATTATCAGAAAATTATCATTTAATTATTCCTGCGCTGCCAGGACACGATCCGGAAAATCCACATTGTGATTATACCAGTGTTGAACAAATTGCCCAAGAGACAGAGGATTGGCTTTTGACACATGGATATGGAACAGTGGAATGTTTATACGGGTGCTCCATGGGCGGTGCAGTTGTGACAAGATTAGCCGTCAATCATCGCCTGAATCCTAGACATATTGTCATTGATGCCGGCATGACACCTTATCAGCTGCCAAAGTGGCTAACGTATCTCATTGGAATCAGAGACTGGCTCGTTGTGGAAATGGGGAAACATGGCAGTATTCAAGTACTTAGAGGAATGTTCTCACCTGATAAATATTCGGATGAGGATATTAAGTATATAAAAAAGGTACTGAAAAGTATCAGCAGCAGAACCATCTGGCGCTCATTTTATTCTTGTAATAATTACTCAATGCCTGAAGAAATCAAGCAGCCAGCCTGTCCAATGCAATACTGGTATGGTGAGGAAGAGAAAAAAGCGCGCAAAGCAGATATTGCTTATATGAAGAAAATATTTCCTCAAATTCAGCTTGTGGAAAATCCAGGAATGGGTCATGGTGAGTTTTTTACCCTTTACCCACAAGCTTTCTGCAGTCAATTAACAACTTTTATTGAGAAAAATGTTATAGAACACAAAGGAGGATGAAAGAAGATGAAGAAAATATATTTCACACCAGAAAAAGATGGGTTTTATGGCGCTTATTTTGAAAATGAGAAGAAAACGGACAAGGCGATGATTCTGATGCTTGGGGATGCTGTCGATGACAGAATGGCTTTATCAGGCGTTAAATGGATTCATCGGCAAGGCTGCCATGCACTGACGATGGCTCCTGCTAAAAAAGACTATGGACATCATAACTATCCATTGGAACGTTTTGAAAAGGCGATTGACCTTTTAAAAGCACAGGGAAATCAGAAAATAGGGATTGCCGGAGCATCAACTACAGGGATGATGGCTCTTTTGGCTGCTTCCTATTATCCAGATATCACATTGACCATTGCCATGTCACCGCCGGATTTTGTTATGGAAGGTTTTTATCAGGATGGACTGGATGGCGCCAGGGAAAGACCGGGAGATCACGAATCGAGTGTTTCTTATCAGGGAAAACCATTGCCATATTTGCCGTATGCTTATCGTCATCCTCAATATTGGCAGAAAATCAAACAGGAATCTAAAGCAGGCGGCGATTTTATTGCCTCAAGAAAAATGTTTGATGAATCAGAGCGTTTGCATCCCATCAGGGAGGAAGAAAAAATCAAAGTTGAAAACATTCAAGGCACATTAATATTGGTAGGGGCCAGAGATGATGTGCTTTGGGATACCTGCAAGTATATCGAACGAATCAATAAGAGACTCTCTTCACTGCCGCATCACTGCAAATGTCAGACATTGATTTATGAACATGGCACACATTTTGTTTTCCCTGAATCAATGATGCAAATCATGCTGCCAGTGGGATCCGGGCTGCTTGTGCGTTTAGCCTTTAAAGCCGGCAGAAAATATCCCAAAGAATGCAAGGCAACTCGTTTAGATATAGATCAGAAGTTAACCGAAATCATTCGTTCGTGGTAATTCCTTTTAACAACAAAGCTTCCTGGTTTGACAGGAAGCTTTTAGATATCAATATTTACGATGTGACTGAATACCTGTATTTTTGAGATAGATATTCCGTGAAAGAAAGTAACAGAAAACAAAGAAGACGAAGATCACCAATACACTTGTGACATTGACACTTAACAATTCTGTCTGCATGACTTTTGCCAGGGCATGAACTGAAAAATAAGAAGAAACAGCCATGACAAGAAAAGGCGCACCATAGCTGATAAGCAGTTCCTTAGAGACTGCTTTTTTCAGTGTGTTTTCACTGATGCCAAGCTTTGTTAAAACAAGATAGCGTTCTTTTTCCTCAAAAGCATCGTTGTAAATTTTCATAAAGAGGATACAGCCGCTGGCAAGGACAAAAACCATGAACATAAAGATACAGACAGAGTAGAGGACTTTGATCCACTCGCTTTCATTGTCATTTGGATCCATACTGACTAAACCAAGGCCATTTTGATTTTCCTGTAATTTTTGTTTGGAAATGGCAAAGTTGTTTGGATTACTGATTTGATAATTGTAGATATAGGCTTTGTCTCCGGCAAGACTAAGTGCTTCATAAACGTTATCATTGACCAGATAAAAGCTGAACATTTCCTGAAAGTAACCCAGGTAAGGAATATCTGTTCTTTGCTGGATATGATAAGTTTTTTGGTTGATGGTGATGGTTTCACTGGAAATATCAGTGATAAACGACATCAGATGCAGTTGATCGACATTGATATAACTGTTTTCATCCGGTTGTTCAAAGTCAAAATCTAAGCCAACGCTTTCGGCCAGGTCTTTGATCTGACTGTAAGAAACAAGGACTTTTGTATCATTGAAACGGGAATCGACAGCATCTTCATTGAGCTGCAGAATCTCAATCTTTCCGCCATAGATAACGTCATTATCCTGTTCAATCTGAGCTTTGAGGATTTCATAAAGATTATCCTTGTCGCTAAGGGCCTGAAAGATATAGGTGTGCCGAAAGTGAACAATACCATCATAACGATTTTTCATGGCAAAGCCAGTGGCCAGTGCTGTTATAGAGCATAACATGAGAACAGCTGTCATTGCATAGGTACGATAATTTTTCTTCATGCGGAAAATGATATTGTTAATCCAGAGGGTGCGTTCATTTTTATAAAGAAAGAACTTATGTCTGGCCAGTTTTTGAAAAGCAAGCGGAATCAGACCGCCAAAAAGCAGATAAATCCCTATCACGACCAGAACGACGGCGATAAGTACATTTCCCATGACTTCAATGCCGCCTTCTTTGATGGCAAAATAAAATCCAGTTCCTAAAACAGCGATGCCTAAGATGGCTTTGATGACAAGAAGCCACGATTTCTCCTGAACATATTCATTTTTTCGAGTTGCTGAGACCATCTCCAGAACGCTGCTTCTGATAATGTTGATATAGCCTTTGATCACAAAAATCATATAAATGGCTAAATAAACAGCTACTGTGATAAATACGGAAGCCGGACTCAAATCAAATGAGATAGGGACGGAAATCTCTGAAATAGCCATCAGAATCATCATAAATAACTGCGCAGTAACAAGTCCGAAAACAAGTCCCAACAATAATGCCGTTAAGCCAATGAAGGTCGTTTCAATCATATAAAGCTGACCGATTTTTTGATGGGTCAGTCCCATAAAGATATAGATACCGATTTCTTTTTTGCGTTTGGCTAGAAAGACGTTAGTTGCGTACCAGATAAAGAAAATCATAAAGCAAACAAGCACAAAGGTAATTGCCTGCATAATGATTTCAATATTTCTGGCATTTTCACTCCCTAAAATATCCATCGTGCTGGAATTGGCCATGTTTTGAAAATTGAAAAAAATCAATATTGTAAAGGCAAGGGAAACAATTAAAGAGAGATAGTTTTTAAAGCTTGTTTTGAAATTCTGGAAAGCCAGCTGAAGTATACTCATGAAAAATCACTTCCCATGGATGCCTGCATTTCAATAATGCGGTCATAAAATGCTTTGCGGTCATTGCCTTTGGTTAGTTTGCAGCGGATCATGCCGTCACTCAGGATATAGACATCCTTTGCGTAAGAGGCACTGAAGGCATCGTGCGTGACCATCAGAATGGTTGCCTGTCCCTGTTCATTGACAAGTTTCAGGCATTCCAAAAGATCTTTGCTGGATTTTGAATCCAAAGCACCTGTGGGTTCATCCGCAAAAATAATTTGCGGATTAGTAATCAATGCCCGGCAGGTAGCACCGCGCTGCTTCTGACCGCCGGATAATTCATAAGGGTATTTGTTTAGATGGGCTTTTAAGCCAAAGACGGCAGCGAGCTGCAATGTTCTTTCTATACAGACCATTTGCGAAACACCATTTAAAGAGAGCGGCAGGGCAATGTTATCCTGAAGGGTCATCGTATCAAGCAGATTGTAGTCCTGAAAGATGAAGCCGATTTTATCTTTACGAATCTTAGACAGTTCTTTATTCTTCATCTTGGTCAGATCCTTGCCATCGAGCATCATCGATCCCTGGGTCGGTTTGTCAATCGTTGAAAGAATATTTAACAGGGTTGTTTTGCCAGATCCACTGGGTCCCATAATGGCGATAAAGTCATTTTTGTTCACTGTAAGATCGATGCCTTTGAGCACTTGGGTTTGGAAACCGCGGCTGCCGTAATTTTTGGTTAGATTTTTGATTTCTAAAACTTTACTTGTATTCATTGATTCATTCCTCCTGACACCCTCATGATATATCAAATAGCAGCGTAGAAAATGACAGTACACTTACAAAATAGCTGTTAATCTGACAATTGATGTCAGATTAGAGATAAAAATAATCGCGCTGATCCTGAAAACAGATGGTAAAGCAAGTCATCTTGTTTTCAACACTTTCGACACTAATCTGATGTCCGAGGCGGGAAATCATGCATTTGGCAAGATAAAGGCCCATGCCTGTCGATTTATACTGCCCGTTATGATGGTTATGCCCGGTATATCCTTTCTCAAAAATACGCGGCAAATCTTCTACGGCAATTCCTTCACCGTGATCCAGGATATGTAATAGAATTCTGTTTTCTTTGGTTTGGGCATAAAGCTTTAAATAAGGGCTTTGACCGGCATATTTAATAGCATTGCTTATAAGTTGATCAAGAACGTAGACAAGCCAGGTCTTGTCGGTGTAAACCATGATATCATCAGAAATGTCAATCTCCAATTGAAAATGATTTCTGATAAGAAAAAACTGCTGGTTTTTTAAAGAGGCATGAACGCAGTCAAGCAGGGACGTTTTTTTGATTTGTAAGTCATATAAATTGCTTTGAACTTTACAACCGACCAGTGCCATATTCAGCTGCAGACTGATTTTCTCAAGCTGCTCTCTGATATTGTTCTTTAACTGCGGATCATCAATTCTTTCATTCATCAGATAAAGTACAGAAAGCGGCAGTTTGACTTCATGAGTCCAGGCAGCAATGTAGTCCTGTAAATCGCAGTTTAAGGCATACTGTTGGTTTAACTGTTCATGAATGATATTAAGATCATGACTGGCGATATCCCGATTTTCAAAATCATCCAGTTCAGGAGTCATCAGTTCTGTACTTTTTAAAAGCTGCAGTTTTAATTTTTGCCAGCGGCGGATGCTGAACCATTCATAGCCGGCAAAAAAGAATGAAAAAAAGAGAATCAGAAAATCCAAATAGATGAGATAGCGATGGTCAGTACCTGGTATCAGAAAAAGAAAATAGAGATTAAAAGAAAGAAAAATAAACAGAAAGAAGAGGAAATAACGAAGGGAACGCCTCATGGGATGTAATAGCCTATGCCTTTCTTTGTCAGAATGATATCCTGATGGGTGATATTTTTCAGCTTATTTCTTAAACGACTGATGCTTGTAGTTAGCGTACCATCACAGATAAATTCATCAGTATCCCATAAAGCAATCATCAGATCCTCACGGCTGACAACCTGAGATCGGTGATTCATCAGACATGAAAGTATTTTCTTTTCCTGTTTGGTCATTTCGATTTCTTTTTCCTGATAGAAGAAAGCCTGTTGTTGCAAATCATAGTATAATTGCGGATTCAAAGAAATTCGGTCTTTTCTTTTATATTCATAACAGCGGCGCAAGATGGCTTCAATTTTTGCCTTTAACAGCTCTAAATTGAAGGGCTTCTCGATATAGTCATCTCCACCCTGAGCCATACCTATGATTTTATCTTTATCATCCTGGCGACTGGAAATAAAGATGACAGGAACTTCTGAAACTTCGCGAATTTTTCGACACCAGTAAAAACCATCATAATAGGGCAGATTGATATCCATCAAAACAAGCTGCGGACGGAAATTTAAAAACAATTCAAAGATATTTTCAAACTGACTGACAAAAACAGCCTGATAGCCCCAGCGCAAAAGAAATTCTCTGATTTCGACAGCCAGCTGTCGGTCGTCTTCCACAAGCATGATGGTGATTTGATGCATCATAGAAATCACTTCCTTTTTTTCATTATAACGAATTCCTTCAGATAAAAAAAGCAAAGCAGGCAACCTTACAAAATTGTAAGCTTGGGTTGTCAGTTTTAAAAATGTAATTTTGAATAAATGGTGGTTTCTCATCATTAAAATGGATAGTTTAACTACGTTAGAGGAAATTCGTTAACAGGGGGCAATGATATTATCCCAAATAAAAAACAGTCAAGTGTACATAATTTTCACTGACTGTTCTTTGAATTCTTTTTTTCTAATTCGAGTAATGCTTGTTTAACAGAGACGCCTCCGCGAAATCCTGTCAGTTTGCCATTACTGCCTATCACCCGATGGCAGGGAATAATGATCATAATGGGGTTACGATGATTAGCGCTGCCAACTGCCCGACAGGCATTTTGATGGCCGATGGCTTCAGCCTGCTCACGGTATGTTCTGGTAGAGCCATAGGGGATTTCTTTTAACGCCTCCCAGCATTGCTTCTGAAATAGGGTTCCTTTAGGATTTAAGGGTAAATCAAAATCTTTTCTTTTGCCGTCAAAATATTCACAAAGCTGACGATGCGTTTTTAGGATTAATGGCGTTTCTTTAATTGGAAAATCATAATTAATCAGTTCCTCTTTCCAACTAACCGCAATAATATGCTCATCTTCTTCTAAAATACCTAAACTTCCTATAGGATAATCATAATAACTGATAAACTTCTCCATTTTATTTTCTATGATGATTCTTTTTTCAGAATCAAATCCTTTCTTAAGTCTGAAAGACCCGTTTTTGCGAGCTTTCTTAGAATGTCCCGGCTGTTATCTGAAATCGTGCGAATCAGAGTGATGAAACCATCAACGCCCATTTCAGCGGCTTCGGATAAGGTCTGATAACCTTTTTCAAAAAGGGCATCAAATAATTCATTAACAAGCTTCTGACGATCTTCCATCTCCATGTCATCCAGCCATTCCTGAAAGATGTTCTGACAGACGACACTTTCATGTTCAAAGTGATCCGCTCTGACGATTTTTGTCGGTGCTACTTCCCATGAAAAAAGACTGTGCTGTAAAATTCCCTTTTGAACACTTTGAATAATCGTAACATTTTCTTCTCTGTCAAATAACATGCCTACAACATCAAAAGCAGGAACAAATTTATGAATTTTTGATTGGATGTTTTGATAGTCTTCCTTAGAGATAATATCAAAGCAAAGGCCTGGACCATCGTTACAGTAGATATCCGTAATCCGATTTTGAATTTCTTTAGGACAGTTTAAAGTGCCATAGACGGCAAGATTGCCACCTTTGGAATGTCCGCCGACGCGATAGTACTGATCTTTTTTGATGACTTTCTCTAAATATTCACAGGCCATTTTCTGTGCTGGGGTAATCTCATAAGTCAGAATAAAATCTTCTTTCCAGCCAATTAGCGTATCATCCGTGCCGCGAAAAGCGAGATAATGGGAACCATCTGAAAGGATAATGTGCAAGGCAGCAAACTGTGTCTTGTCATTAATCACATCCTGATAATCTAATAAAATGGCGCTGCCAAATCTGGCAGATTCAGCCATTTTGGAAAGCAAAGTATTGTCGATTGAAAGAATTAAACCCTCAATTTTTCTTTCTAACTGCTTATATTTTTGCCAGGCATCGGCAATCGTGATGCCCTCAGAGGGGATGATGTCTTTAAAGTTATAATAAGAAAGTGCCGAGAGAACAAGATTATCTACTTCATTAAATGGTCTTTCTTTTAGGGTAATATCCTGGCGCCAGGTCATATAATCTACGATATTGCTCATGATGCTAACCTCCATATTGCTTGTGTTTCTATTATATCATTTTAGACTTGGAAAAGCGAAATATACTTTGCCTTTGTTTCATTTTCTATTATAATAGTACCTGGAAAAATGAGGGGAGAATCACTATGCAGTTTCAAATAGAAAACATCAAAGAAGATATTTTGCGCATTGATGAGTTTGGTTTAGGAACGATGTACATCGTTTTAGGTAAAGACAGGAATGCCCTGATTGATACGGGAACAGGTGTTGGACATATCCGTGAAGTGATGGAAAATATCAGCCAGAATAAAGCATATTTTGTTATTTGTACACATGGACATGTCGATCATGTTGGCGGCATGAACCAGTTTGATGAAGTGTATTTGCATCCTTCTGATCATCAGATGGCGCTTCAGGTGAACATGGCAGCCCGTCAGGATTATGCCGGCAGGATTTTAGAGGCATACAGCGATAGTCCTTTTAAAATTGAGGATGTTTGTGATTATCATCATCAGGCAAAGCTTTTGCCCATGTCCGAAGGACAGGCTTTTGATTTGGGCGATAAACAATTGGAAGTCATCTCTGTTCCTGGACATACACCGGGATCTGTCTGCCTGTTAGACAGAGAAGACAGCGTCTTGTTTTCTGGTGACAACATTCAGCATTTAGAGCTTTTAGCAATGCCGGGCGACAACAGAATGGATGTTTTAAAGGCCTGGCTTAATGGCCTTGAAAAGGTGAAAGCTTTGCGGAATCACTTTGACATGCTTTTAGGCGGTCACGAGCCATTGGAATTAGCTGTGCTTGATCAGCTGTATGAATGCGGCACGGGGATCTTAAACGGCACTTTAACGCCTGCCTGGCAGCATATCCATATTTTTGAAAATGAGTTTACAAGTTATCAAAATGTCAATATCTGTTTATCAGAACATCTGTAAGGAGGCAAAATGTTTATGAAAATAACGGTTGGACCCATCACATTATCCTGGCATGAAGGCCATCTTTATGTGACAGCCTGGCAAAAATCATGGGAACTGGATGAGGCTTATGAATCTTGTATCAGATACCGGGATGGGCGCAGTATTGCCTTCTCTGCATTTCAAAAAAGCGAGGCAGTACCTTATCAAAGCGGTACTTTTGAGGGATTTTATGTCGATTACAAAAGCGCACCAGAGAGTAAGCTCGAATTAAGAACTTTTTATCTGATTGATACAACAACCTGCGAACTGATGCTTCGTTTAGTCACCTTAAAAGAAGATGACAATATCGAAGAAATCCGCTGGCCGGCTCCTTTTAAGACAACGGATGGATACTGTGTTTTACCGCTTCGTCAGGGTCTGGTTCTGGAACATGATGAAACAGAAGTGCTTACGATGCCTTTTAATGGTCAGTTTTGCAGTGCGGCAGCTTATCTTTCGATGCTGGGACTTGTGGAAAAGGACGGTAGTGTCATGATGATTGCGGAGACACCTTGGGATACTCGCTATGAAGTAATGCAGTTATTTGCGCAGAAAGAAAACCGCGTCTGGTTTTGTCATTTACCTAGCTTGGGAAAGATGGCTTATCGCCGGGATTTGCGTTTTGTCTTTTTTGAAGCCGGGGCAGATTATAATATGCTGGCCAGATACTATCGCCATTATGCCAAGGAAAGAGGCATGGTCAGAACGTTGGCCGAAAAAGCGGAAGTGCTGCCTCAGATTAAAGCGCTGATTCAAAGCAGTTTTGTTCATATGGGCATCAAGACTTATGTGCAAAAGGCTTCGCGTTTTTATGATCCGGAAAATCCAGAGAAAAATAACCATATGACCCCGTTCGCGGTACGCACCAAAGAAATGCAGGATTATCACGATATGGGCATGAAGCATCTTTATTTGCATCTGGACGGCTGGGGCATTGCTTATGATAATGGTCATCCGGATGTGATGCCCATCAATGAAGAAGCAGGCGGCGTTAAAGGCATGAAGCAGCTGGAAACAACAATGCATGAATTAGGCTATCTGTTTGGCATTCATGATCAGTATCGGGATTTTTATCATCTGGCAAAATCCTATGATATTGAGTTTGCCGTTCAGGATCGGGATGGCAAACATTATGAACATGCCAACTGGGCAGGCGGTGTTCAGAATTATCTATGCGCCAGTATTGCCAAGGATTATGTCCGCCGCAATTTCACCGCACTTAAAGAGCAAGGCATCCAACTGGATGGGGCTTATTTAGACGTTTTTACCTGCAATGAACCGGATGAGTGCAGCAATCCTAATCATCCTTTGACACGCCGCGGCTGTATTGAAGAGCGAGCTTCTTGTTTTAATTATCTGGAAGCCAACCACATCATGTCAAGCAGTGAAGAAATGGCGGAATGGGCGATTCCTTCGATTGTGTTCTGTCATTATGCCCCTTATGAATGCCAAATGCATGAGAATGGACGCTTTGCGGGTAAAGGAATTCCGCTCTTCAACCTTGTCTATCATGATTGTGTGGTCATTCCCTGGATGATGGACTGTCCTTCGGATGATTATATGCTTTATGCACTGTTAAATGGCGGTGCACCTTATTTTAGAAGAGATGCTGCTTATCCAAATATTGATGGGGCTTTCACTCATGGGGTATTAAGTCCGCAGGAACAAAAAGAACGCTGTGAAATTGTCAGTGCTTTTCATGAAAAGGTAGCGGGAAAAGAAATGCTGGCACATCATTTTCTTGACAAGAAGGGCCGTCGTCAAAAAACGATTTTCTCTGACGGCAGCCAGGTCATCATCGATTTAGATCAGGGGACCTATGAGCTAATAACAAAATAAAGGCATTTAGCTGTGCCCCTTTTGACTTTACAGAAATCAAGTGAGTGATTATAATAAAATTAAAAAAGGAGGAATGATTATGCCATTTATTGATTCTAAGATCACAACGTCTCTGTCCCAGGAGAAAAAAGAGACGATTAAAACGGAGTTAGGCAAAGCAATTTCTATTTTAAACAAAACTGAGAGTTATCTGATGGTAGGTATTGAAGATCAGTATGATCTTTATATGGGTGGTAAAAAACTCGACAAGGGCGCTTATGTTTCTGTCAGCCTTTTTGGTCATGCTTCGTCTTCAGCTTATGACAAAATGACTGCCAAAATCTGTGAGATTTATGAAAGAGAATTAGGTATTCCTGGCTCTGCGGTTTATGTCACCTATCATGGTATCAGTGACTGGGGCTGGAACGGCGGCAACTTTTAGTTTAAATTTATCATAAAATGACAAAACCACGATGATGCTTTCAAAAATGAAAGATGATATCGTGGTTTTTAAGTTTCTATAAATGAAAGACTGATGATGCTTGTGTTCTTTTTAATCAGTATAAGGAAATTCAATGCAAAATCTTTATATGCTGTGCAGGAAAAAAGATAGGAAATCTCCCATGAACAGCGATTGCGACAACAGAGCAATCGCTAAGTGGTGAATCAATGGCATGTTATCTTCATGGTTTACATCTTCTTAAAGCTTGTCAGGGCTTCTATCATCATTTTTTCTTTGATTTTATCGGATTTTTTCCTTTTCTGGTCGCAAAAAATTGAAATCTTAATTTTTACATTATTAAATTTCGGAAAAATACTTTTGCATATAATTAATAAATTTATTCTGTATAAAAGACGAATTACCTTTTCTCGTGCAAAAATATACATGATCTTTAATTGGCGGATAAACCGGAATTACTGTTAATGTTTCATCCAAACTTTTCTCACAAGCATAGCGTGTCAATAAAGTAATAGCTATATTTTGCCTTACATAATTAATCAGTTGATCCCCTGTCGCAACCGTTGCAATAACATTGAGTTTAATTTGCTCGCTGATTATCTGATCTGTCTCATATGTTAAAACAAAGTCCTCATTTTTTACATCATCAAATGTCAGGTATTTTCTATTAGCCAGAGGATGCTCTTTGTTAACAATAAATACGATCTCATCTTCACACAACAATTGATATTTTATGGCAGGATCAAAGTTTAATTTTTCCATAAAAATAAAAGCAAAATCGGTTTTCCCTTTTTTCAATTCCTCAATCTGCCGCTTTCTGGGCATCTGAATGACCTGCAGGGAAATATCTTTGTTGTTTTTCTGAAAATCAATCAGCAAAGATTCTACATCATAGCTCACAGAAATAGATAACGACTTATTCATTATCAATTCATCAAAAAACTGTTCTTGAAGTTCAATCATTTTCCTTGCATAAATCAAAAATTTATGTCCGGTCTCATTCAGAACCACTCCGCGTCCTGTTCTGTTAAACAGTGGGATTCCCACCTCTTTCTCAAGTGCCTGAATGTGTTTGGTCAATGCTGATTTTGATATAAAAAATTGTTCCGATGTTTCAAAATAAGATAATGTCTCAGATAATGAAATAAATTCTTTTAAGTATCGTGTCTCCATGGCTTTATTATATCGTTTCCATTTTGGAAACACAATATTTTAAATTCGATTTGCTCCTGTTTTTTTCTATTTGTAAAATAAAACTGTAGATAGAACTTATATTGTTCTATCTAGGACATCACAGGATATTGTTCAATGCCGGCTTGCAGCTATATCAGAATGTCGAAAAATATGGAGGTCTATATGAAAAAAGAAAAATATATGATTTATTTTCTTGCAGTAATGTTGCTGCTGGTGGGATGTTCACGCAATCCTTCTGAAAATTTTGATATATCATTGAACATTGAATCTCATATCAATGGCAGCGCTTATACTCATGCTAAATCAACACTAAAATCTGAATTTGGAGAAGATGTAAAATATGAAAACGAAGCTATCATTTCTCTGGTTTCGGAAAATGGCGAAATTGATGACCGCAAAATTGATGCATCTGATGTTAAAATCAAAATTACCGATGGTGATGGTTATTATGCTGATCAGCTTTTATATGTAGGGGAAGGTTTAATAAATAGCTGGTCAAACGGAAAAACAACATTTACTTTAAATGAAGGCGATATTGTCTGGAATCAATTTGGCTATACAGTTGATAATGGTGGTCAGGAATGGTCTGCTATTGGCGGAGATGGCCAGGGATGGTATGGGATTAATCTTGCAGTAGAAGGATTAAAATATGATGGCAAAGAAGTTGAAGCCTCTAACATTTACGCCAATGTGCAAATTTTTGGCTATGATTATACATCTGATGCACTGGAACTTATGCCTCAGGCAGTATCTGATGTTAAAAATTACTTTGAAAGCTACGAAGAAAAAACAGGAAAGGATCTTGAAATTAACAATCAACCTGTAGTTGTTTGGGTAGGTGAAGGAGAAAAGCCTATCTTATGTGATGACTTAGCTGATGATATATATATTGGCTGGCCAAAGCAAACAACTGTTGAAACGAATGACGTTCAGATTACCTTAACCGCAAAAAGCGGCAGTGAACTCATCTTAACACCTGGCCAAGATTATGAAGTCATTACCCATGGTAATCAAACCCAAATTGGCCTAAATTTTAAATACTGGGCCTATGCTCCAGTTTATAACAAAATGAAAATTGATGTCTTAAATGGAACTGTATCAGAAGAAATGGATATTGCTTCTGTATACGTTAATGGTATCCAGTCAGGCGGAGGCCAAGATAGGGATGGTACAGTTGTTACGATGACTTTTTATGGTCTGAAAGAAGCTGATTCATTAGATCAGTATGTTCTTCCATTTAGTTACATATTATCTTATACTGAAGATGGAAGAACAAGATATGTCGTGGAAAATGAGGATGGCAGCTGCACTTTGACAGAAGATCAAACAGCAGCAACAAAATATGATGCATCTATGGAAGATTTGGATGTTCAGCTGCATGAGCATACAGTGTATTATACAGAACGAAGCCTTCTGACTTTGGATAAAGAAATTGATGGAAAAATGATGACGCTCAATAAAGAATATCAATATGGTTTTGTTTTTCCAAAGGATATGGCAGATGTTGAAGATGGATATATCAGTGGTCCCGCAATGATTAACCATAAATGGGCCTGGTATCCCGGTATTGAAAAAGGCTGGAAAGAGTTACCGATTGAACCAATTGGGCATCGATATGAAATGGAAGTTGCGAGAGGAAATACTCAGAAATTCACTGTCAGCGGTGAAAATCTAAGTTGGGAGGTTATTGGCAATACGTCTAAGAATACACATATTTCAGAGGATGGTCTTCTGACTGTCGGTGAGGATGAAGCAGCATTTGAATTTGCTGTCACTGTTTATGATCCAAATGGTCAAATGGCTTCTGTAGCAATTCGACCTAAATAACATTAAGAAAAGGAAAGTTAAGTTTGACAGATAACTTTCCTTTTTTATTTCACAGCTTTAGAAATCAACGAACGTCAAATCATCTTTCGTTGTAAACTGTTGCACCCTTGAACCAACGTCAGCACAAGGCCTAACAATACTATATAACATTTTGATATTTTTCCTCTAAAACCTTTTTGACTGCCTGAAAAGACATCATTACACCCGCTGCTTTAAAAATCAATATATCGTCAAAACTTATAAAAAGATGGTCTATCGAAATTATCTGGAAATTTTAAGTGTTTGTTAAGTCCAGGCGCCATGATAAGCAATGGTCACAGCACTGTTCTTGGCACCAGCTTCCATTGCGTGATGAATATCATGATGTTCAAAATAATCACATAGAAAGCCGGCAATGTAACTGTCACCAGCTCCCATGGTGTCAACTACCGGACAGGAGATGATTCCATATTCATAAAATTGCTGGCCGTCATAGGCGATGCTGCCGTGCTCACCGCGGGTACAGATGATCATCTCAGGTCCCTGTTTTTGTGCATGAATCATAAATGCTTTGACTTGTTCAAGGGGATGAGTATCATCTGAATAAAAGGCAAATTGAATTTCCGGAAGCACCTTTTCCCATAGAGGACTATCCCATTTGTCCGCAAAATCAAAGGCAATGGGAATATGAATATCAGATAAATCATTTTCAACACGTGACCAGATGCCGCTTACCATCAAATCAAATTGCTGGATAAATGCTTTATCATCTGTACTTAATGTAAACTGACTGAAAACACCCTCATCATAATCGCCTAAAATTCGCTCTTGGCCAATCATGGTGACCTGAGTGGTGGCAGTATTGCCTTCTAAAACTTGAACATGAGAGGTATCAACTTCCTTTTTGGATAGAGCCTCTAACAGAATGGTGCCATAAGCATCATTGCCCACGGCGCCAATATAGGCACTTTGATGACCTAAACGGCGGGTATAAACAGCAACATTGACTGGATTGCCGCCAGGGTAGGCACCATGTTCATAAACATCGATACAATTATCTCCAACTGCTGCGATTCTGACCATATCTTAATACTCCAGCTGGCGATAATAACGGCGAATTTCTGTTGGATGACAGTTGATTTGTTCAATATAAGCATCAATTCTCTGACAGATAGCGCGCATGACTAGATGAGAGATGGTACCACGATATTGAGGTGAGATGCCTTCCAGCGGATAATCTTTGGTGTCAATGATTGTATAACGGGCACAAATACGCGGCAGAAAGTTAGCTACTCTTACACTCAACGGCCGCTGGCCATCCTCACCGATAAAAACAGTGACATTGGTGTCCTTATCAACGATTTCCAGCATGCCATGGAAAAACTCACTGGCATGAATGGTTTTGGTTCTTAACCAGTGCATCTCTTCCCAGTAGCACATGCCATAGGAGTAGGTGGCTCCCCATTGATTGCCGGCCCCGACAAAATAGTGAATGGAATCGTCATGATGGTTTTTCGCAAAATCTAAAGCAAAGCTGTCCGCCTGAATGCCAACCTGAATCAAAGCATCGGCCAGATGTGCTTCTAATTCCTGATAGTAAACATCATAATCATCAAAAACACCTTCAAGATACATGAGCCTGTCTGCGGCCATAAAGAATTTCAACTGCTCATTGGCTGGATAGGAGATTTCAATATCTACCATTTTAGCTAAAGGTTTTGAAGCATCATCAATAAAGCCAAAAACAATTGCCCCATTTTGTTGAGCTTTAAGCACAGCATCTACCATTTCTTTGGTACTGCCGGTTACTGAGGATACAATCATCAATGTGCCCTTTTGGATGCGGCGGTTGCCTGTTGTCAGGTATTCTGCGGCGCTTTCACAAATGACTTCCATTTGTGTTTTTTCTTTCATATGATTAACGGCCTGCATACTGGAAGCATAGGTGCCGCCAATACCCAAGAAGCAGACGTTAAGAATGCCCTTCTGATAGATTTCATCAATATATTGATTGATTTGAGGGCGTAAGGCTAAAGCGCCCTGAATGCTTTCTTTCATTTCTTTTTCATTAAATTTTAACATTGTCTGTAACCTCCTTTAAGAGCTTGATAGGCTCGGTTGTTTCAAAGATCAGTTCTCTTGCTCTTTGTCGTGTTTTTTCATCTTCAAAAAGATTAATAAAAGCTTCAAAAGTGACTGGTCTGTCCTGATAGTCCAAAATCAAGTGGTTTATAGCTTCGCGCATCGCTGTTGGCGTTGTCGTTTTTTCAATTTCTTTTAAAACGATTGGGCCATAGTAATAAGATAAATCACCTAAGTCTTCTTTGTAGTAGTCAGAAAGAGCGGTGATAGGCAGATGGTTGTCTATCATGATTTTCTGATACTCTTTTTTAAATCCAGCATAAGTTTCCTGAATGCTTCCAGGATACAGGCATTCATATGCTTCAGCCATCAGATACTGGGTCAGGGCTTCGTCAAAGAAACGGGCACGTGCTGTCTTGTAATCTAAAAGCATATAATTAGGATTCCAGCCTAAATGAATCAGTTCATGGATAAAGCTGCGGCGGTCATGCCAGGAGTCTTCTGCCAGGAAGAGATTTTTTCCTAAAACGAAAGAACCAAAGCCGGATGGAATAAATATCAGCTGAATGTTCCTTAGCTCTCTTTGACAGCAGCGTTCATTCATAATATTAAAAACCTGAGTTGAGAAATCAGTTACTTCCTGCAGATCAACCGCAAGTTTTTCATAAGCAATCAGGCGCATTTCTTTGGTTTCTAAGGTATGACACCGGGCAATAATCAGAACAGGATTAATACCGCTGAAAATGAATTGATTGCCAATTTTTTGATGCCATGTCAAATTTGAATAACAGTCTCTGCCGTCGGTTTGAACCTCCACTTCCATCAACGATGATTCCAGGCTGTCATAGAAGCTTTCTTCAGAAGGCGCGCCATGAAACATAGGATAATACAAGCTTTCAAAGCGTAAAATCACAAAATCATCCAAGGTCGTTTCTTTGACATAGGGCCAGATGCCGCTGGTACCATCCAAAACACCATGATAATGGATTTCTAAGGCTTGATGGCGTTCTATCTCTGGAATAGTAACTTTCTGGTACTTTTCTTTTTGAATTTGGTAACTGGCAGATTTACCATCCAGTAAAATGGTATCAATCATGAAATCGCGATTGAGAATAAAATCTTTGCAGGGCAGCTCATTGATTTCTGCTTTAAAGATACCTTCAATTTGTTGGGTGATTGTTAGAAAAAGTTTCATAAATCGACCTCCTTTTTACTATTATATCTTTTTCAGAGATACTCTGGAAGCCTTTTTATTTAAATTTCAGTATAACCTCAGGTTATAGCAGGATAACATATTGATATTGTACATTTTTTTGTTCTCTTTTTATAATATAGATGTCAAAAGAAAAAGGAGCGGATTATCATGAAAACATTTATATTAAACAACTATCAACAGATTCCAGCTGTCGGATTTGGTGTCTTTCAGATTCCAAATAACGGACCAACTTATCAGGCTGTTTTAAAGGCTTTAAAAGCAGGGTATCGCCATATTGATACAGCGGCAGGCTATATGAACGAGAGTGATGTCGGTCAGGCGATCAAGGACAGTGGGATTGACAGAAGTGAGATCTTTATTACTTCAAAATTATGGCTTCAGGATTATGGTTATGAAAATGCCAAAATTGGGATTGAAAATTCATTAAGATTATTGGGTGTCGATTATATTGATTTATATCTGCTGCATCAGCCTTATGGCGATCTGGCTGGCTCATGGAGAGCTTTGGAAGAAGCGGTCGAAGCTGGCAAAATCAAATCGATTGGAATCAGTAATCAGACAGTTGGCATTTTTGAAAAGTTTGTGAAAAACGTTCACATCATGCCTTCAGTCAATCAGGTAGAATGCAATCCGTTGTTCCAGCAAAAAGAACTGCGTCAGGTGATGGATCGTTATGGAATCCGTTTAGAAGCCTGGTTTCCATTAGGACATGGCAACAGGGAATTGTTAGAAAACGAGTATCTGGTTTCTTTAGCGAAGAAATATCATAAAAATGCCGGACAGATTATTTTAAGATGGCATTATCAGGAAGGCATTATCTCTTTGCCAAAATCAACCAATGACCAGAGAATCAAAGGTAATATCGATATTTTTGACTTTGAATTAAGTGAAGAAGAGATGACCAATATCCGTGCGATGGATACTGGAAAAGGGACTCATGATCCGGAAGATCCAGCTAATGAAACAAGATTAATGGGCTTAAAAATACATGACTAAAAGGAGAAAACATTGATGGAATATGTCACATTAAACAATGGCGTGAGAATGCCAAAAGCAGGATTTGGTGTTTACCAGATCAAAGATAAGGAAGCCTGCATTCAGGCGGTTTTGGATGCTATAGATGTCGGGTACCGCTTAATTGATACCGCCCAGTCTTATGGCAACGAAGAAGCAGTCGGTGAAGCCTTGAAAAGAACAACGGAGGACAGAAGTGAGCTCTTCATTACGACCAAAATCTGGGTCAGCAATGCTGGCTATGAAAAAGCCAAAGCATCAATTGAAGCATCTTTAGAAAAAATGCAGCTGGATTATCTTGACTTAGTGTTGATTCACCAGCCGTTTGGTGATTATTACGGCACTTATCGGGCAATGGAGGAGTTATACAAGGCTGGTAAAATCAGAGCTATCGGTGTTTCTAATTTCTATCCAGACCGCTTAGTTGATTTAAGCTTATTTAATGACATTCAACCAGCGGTCAATCAGGTAGAGGTCAATCCATTTCACCAACAGATTGAAGCACAGGCATTCAATGAAAAATATGGCGTACAGATGGAAGCCTGGGCACCATTTGCGGAAGGCAGAAATGGCATGTTTACCAATCCTCAGTTAGTCGAAATTGGACGCCAATATGGTAAATCTGTCGCTCAGGTCATTTTAAGATGGCTGGTTCAGCGAGGCATCGTTCCGCTGGCAAAATCCGTCAGAAAAGAAAGAATGCAGGAAAATATTGATATCTTTGATTTTGAACTGAGTACCAATGATATGAAAATCATTGAAAGCATGGACTTAAAGCAGAGTGCTTTCTTTGATCACTACAACGCATCCACGGTAGAAATGATTGCCGGACTAAAAAGATAATCTAATGGTATTAGTTGAATGATGATTGACGATATATAGCTAAAAACAGCTATGAAAAAGAGGAAGATAAAATGGAAGAAAAGGTATTAGAAACATCAAGAAAGTTTTGGCATGTCATGGAAAAGGCAGATGAAGCCGGCATGAGAGCGATCGCTGATCCATTATGCCAGTTTGTGCATATCGGTATTACGGCAGGACTGGATCAGGAAATTGAATTTTATACAAGTGGTCTCTTTCAGCCAACAGAAGTCAGATTCAATGATCAAAAAGTGACGTTTTTTGGTGATACTGCCATCGTCTTGACAGACTGTAACTACTCACTGCTTTTAGACGGCAAAGAAACAACCCATCATTTTGCCGTGACAGAAGTCTATATTCATCGGGAAGAGGCATGGAAGCTGATTCAGTTTTCATTTACAGCATTAGTATATTAAGTAAAGGTGGAAAATCATATGAACATTTTATTTATCAATGGCAGCCCTAATCCAAATGGTCATACGGCTCATTTAGTAAAGAGCATCTTAAATGGCAAAAAAGCGGAAGTATTAAATCTGACAGATTACAGAATTAATGTTTACGGACAAAATCTGGCAGGAGATCAGTTTAATGAAGTTCTTTCTCAAATGAAAGAAGCACAAACTATTATTATGGGTTCTCCTGTCTATTGGCATAATATCTGTGGTTCAATCAGAAATCTGCTGGATCGTTTCTATGGTCCGGTTCAGGAAAAAGAGCTGCATGGCAAAAAACTGATTTTTGTTTATCAGGGAGCAGCACCGGAAAAATGGATGCTCGAAGCAGGGGAATACACAATGAAACGCTTTGCCGGGCTTTATGGTTTGGAATATTTAGGCATGGCAAGTAATGACAGAGAGGCCAAAGCACTTGCTTCAAAATTATCATGATGAAATAAACGTTCAATAGAAGCATTTCTATTGAGCGTTTTTTGACTTTCAATAGAAATATTAGCCAAAATGATGTATACTTAAAACAGTTAGTTTAAGCTACCTATTGATGTAGTCCAGGGAAAACAAGAGGTGATCATATTGGAAAAGATAAAGGTTGTTCAAAAAAACTGGGATGGGATATTATATCCGGTCAGTCATCGCAAAGACAAAGTGATGATTGTCATGTCAGGAAGTGAGGGTGGCCTGGAACATGCGGGAAAGCTTGCAAGGTTCCTTCAAGATCAGGGGATTCCGGCATTGGCCTTCGGCTATTTTAAAACGAAGCATACCAAAAAGACGTTGGACAGAATTCCTTTGGAAATTGTTCAGGAGGCACTTTTATGGCTGAAAAATGAAGGCTATGAAAAAGTCGGGATTGAAGGAGTTTCCAAAGGTGCCGAGTACGCCCTGGCAGCTGCTATTGCCTTTCCCCAGATTTCCTGTGTCATCGTTAAGACACCTTCCTGGTTTTATAGCGAAGGATTGAGAAAGGGGCAGCCATCTGGAACTTCCTGTTGGTCTTATCAGGGCAAAGCATTGCCATTTACACCTTATAAGATTCGTAAATTTCATATACTTCAAACGCTCTGGGAAGCAAAAGAGTATCATCTCTTAAAATTCAATACCGGAAAAGACATCCAGTCTGATTCCGTGATTCCTGTAGAAAAAATAAATGGGCCCATTCTCATGCTTTCCGTCGCAAAGGATACCATCTGGCCTTCTAAAGAAAGTGCCGAGTTGATGAGTCAACGTCTTGAACAAAAGGGCTTCTCTTATCCATTTAAGCATATTTGTTATGAACATATGAGCCATATGATGCTGGAATATTGTGGCTCAGAGATTAAGTATTTCATCAAGTCTGAAAGAGCGTATCCATTGCAGTGTCAAAAGGAACGTCAGGAAATGGGAATGGCCTGTGTTGAATGGATTGAAAAGGTCTGGAAATAGTGAAAACAGCCTGACAAGGATATGATTTAACATCAGTATCCTCTGTTTGGCTTTTTTATTGTATAAAATCAGTTTACAAGAAATCGTAAAGCAGGCATGGGCGTTTCAAAAAATTTCTACTGACTGTTGAAAAGTGAGATGAAACTCAAAAAGAGATTGATTGTATCGATTATTTTTATATAGTATGATTGATTTGAAAGAAGGAGGCGCTTATGTTGGATAATAAGAAAATGGGTCAGTTAATCGCCAGTCAGAGAAGAAAGCTTGGCTGGACGCAGCAACAGTTAGCCAGTCATCTGAATGTTTCTTTTCAGGCGGTATCACGCTGGGAAAATGGCAACAGTATTCCTAATGTTGAGATTCTTTGTGACCTGGCAGAAGTATTAGCAGTGAGTGTTGATGAAATATTAGCCGGCGAAATTCGTCAGGAAGAGATGTCGTACCGCAAAGCAGGTGTCAATATCGCTTATACGGATGCCATTAAAAATGATATGAAAAAATATCTAAAAACTTCTGATGTCCGGGTTTTAAATGAAATGGGTGCATTTGCTTCATTGTATGATATTGATTTTCCCAAAATCAAACATCCGGTATTAGTACTGAAATCGGAAGAACCAGGATCAAAACAGAAACTGGCGATGGAATACGGTTATACAGAGTCCATTTGCCATGACATGATCAATCATTTGGTCAATGATATTGTAGTGATGGGGGCACGTCCTCTTGCGGTCCTTGATACGATCATCTGTGGACACGCCGAAAAGGAGACGATTAGTTCACTGGTGAAAGGGATGGCAGAAGCATGTCAGAATAACGACTGTTCATTGGTGGGCGGAGAAACATCGATTCAGCCCCAGGTTGTTGAAAAGGGATTATATGTACTGACATCCAGTATTGCCGGGATTGTCGAGAAAAATGAAATGATTGATGGCAGTCGTATTGAAGAAGGAGATGTAGTTTTAGCGGTCGCTTCCAATGGTCTGCATACCAATGGCTATTCTCTGGTACGTTTATTGATGGAAGAAAAGCCATTTGTTAAATTGGATAAGATAGAAGGGGAGACGTTCATCGAGAAAATCATGGTACCCCATCGAGCTTATTATCCGGCTTTAAAAGGTATTTTTGGCCGCAGAGTCATTCACGGAATGGCCCATATTACCGGCAGCGGCATTGCTGGCAATCTAAAAAGAGTCATTCCTGAAGGGTTAAGTGCTTTGATTGATTTATCAGAAATCCAAACTTTGCCAATCTTTACTTATATTAAAAATATTGGCGGTATCAGTGATGAAGAAATGCTTTCAACATTTAATTGCGGTGTGGGACTGATCATTGTGGCACCCGCTATTTTTCAGGAGGAGATTCAAAAACATATCAGTGCTTTTTATCCATGTTATCGCATTGGAGAAATTAAAGCTGGAAAAGAACCCGTTCAGTATTTTGGAAGAATTCAATGGAGGAAATAAACGATGATTCAGTCAAGTGGAAAAGTCAGAGAAATTTATGAAGCAGATGAAGATCATTTAGTCCTTGTCACGACCGACAGAATTTCTGCCTTTGATGTCATTATGCCAACGGAAATCAAGAACAAAGGCGTTATTCTAAATCAGCTGGCAGCCAGCTGGTTTTCTAAGACCGCTGACATTGTACCTAATCATATGATGACAATTGAAGAAGAACAAATGCCTGATTTCTTTAGACAGCCAGCCTATCAGGGAAGGTGTATGCTTGTCAAAAAACTGGCAATGCTGCCGTATGAATTTGTAGTTCGGGGATATATGTTTGGCAGTTTATGGGAAACTTACCAGTCGCATGAAATCATTTTGAATCGTCCATATCAGTTAGCAGAAAAACTAGACCAGCCATTGTTTTGTATTGCCCAAAAAAATAAAACAGGTCATGATGTCTATATCAGCGATGAAGAAGCTGAAAGCAAGTTAGGTTCATTGATGCTTCAGAAAATAAAAGAATACAGTTTAAAACTGTATGAACGTGTTTATGATGAGGCAAAGAATAAGGAAATTCTGCTGGCAGATACGAAGTTTGAATTTGGATTGGATACCTTTGGTGAACTGATACTTGCGGATGAAATTTTCACACCTGATTCCAGCCGTTACTGGGATGCGAAAACTTATCAATGCGGCCAAAATCCAAAAAGCTTTGATAAACAGTATCTAAGAGACTGGCTATTAGAAAACGGCTATGCCGGTAAAGCTCCAGCACCAGAGTTGCCAGACGAAATCGTTTTGAAAACTAAAGAGAAATATGAGCAGTGTTTAAGACTGCTTGATTAGAGACCGCCAGACGGTCTTTTTATTTGCAATAGCATTTATCATTAAACTTTTTTATAAGATAAAAGATATGGGCCCGCATCAATCTGCACATCCAGCCTCAAGCGGCCAGAAACCCATATCAATAATAGGATAAATCTTTTACAATTAAAATATACCTTAATTTATTTCAAAATGCAATTATTTTATACTTGAATAACCTTATCCTTTATCATTGAATAATAATGTTTTTTTGAATCTAAATAAGATAATCAATTATCAACAAATTGAATATCAGGCCCATCAAAAGAATTTCTTGATTGAATAGTTATTACTTAAATATTGATTCAGTAATTTTCTGTTCAAAATCAATTTTATTAAATGAATAAATATAATATCAACATTTTCACCAGGTGTTCTTTTTAATTTTACATTGCAAATCTCTTTTGCTTATGAAATAATGGTTTCAGGCAGGCAAAAACGTTGATTGAATTGAAATTTAGGGAGAAAATCAGATAAGAAAGGAAAAATATTATAGTTTGAAAGTGAGATGATAAGATGGGATTTGATTTAGAACATGCAGTTGGTTCATTAACAAAATTAGCATTACGAACAAAAAGAAGATTAGATAATGAGAACAGTTTTCAAATGATATGTCATGAATTTAATAGTAACAAACTGATGAAAAAATATGAGGGGTATACTCAAAATAAAAATTTTAAAGTTGGTTTAAATGGTAGAACTGTTTATATTTATGATCACGAGGAAAATGAATTAGCCAGATTTCAAGATGTCCCTTATATGTATCGAGGTAAGTTTATCCCAAACACTAATATTTTAGTAGTCAAATCAACATCTGGTTGGCTTCTATTTTATGATTTAGATAAATTAGAATTAATGAAAAAAATCAAATTTTCAAATATTGGAAGTCAGGATGAAAATTTTGATATAACTCATGATGGAAAATATTTATATAATATTGAAGCACCTAAATCTTCAATTAGAACGCAACTCACTAAATACGATTTAAAGACTTTAAAACCAATGATAACTTCGTTCTATGATTTAGATAAGGTCTTTTTAAAGTATGTCGAAATATATGATGATAGTATTTATCTTTTTGGATTTATCAGAAATGATGAAGGCGTAAAGGATGCTGGCTTTATTGGATTATATAAAGAAATGGGAGACAAATGTGGAATACAGGGCGTAAAAAAACTTGGTGAAGAGATCTATAATCAGATATGTCAATATAAAGTTTGTGAAGATTATGGATTCACTCAAAAATCTTTAAAATATCGTCATTTAGAAAAGATAGAGAATTTAGAAAAAATAACTTTAAAAGATGCCTATCAACATATTAAATAATGACAAATTAATTTTATGGAGTGTAAATGTTATGAAATTAGTCGATTATACAGGAAAATTAAATAATCATGATGAATATTTACAAACAATAAAACAACTAGAAAATAAAAGCAAATATATTGAGTATGTTTTGGTGGATGAATATGATACGAAATTGATAGAAAATTTTGAACGTTTTATAATCTCATTAGAATTAAAAAATAAATGGTGGGGAACTAAATCCAGCCGAAGAAACAAGGTATATAAAATAAAGTCATCAAACGAGATTTTTAAATATCTAAAGCAATTTGAAACTTTTTGTAAATATACTATTTCAAATGGTGGTGATGTTGTAGAAGATACGGATTTTGGAATAAATGATATTGCATTTTTTGATGATAAAGATATTCCCTTACTATTTACAACTACACATGAAGGATATATTACAATAAGAGATGATTTATTCAGATAAATTAGAATTTGCATTATTCTCTGTATAGTTATAAGATTGATTATATTTGCAGCTTTGGAGAATGAAAAGAAACGGGAGGATTTTTATGAATGTTGAGATCCGAAAATTAAAACCGGAAGATGCTCAGGTTTATGTGAATTTCTTTGACACTACCCCTCATGACGACCATCATCCGGATAACACCTGCTATTGCGTGAACTGGTGCAGTGCAGACCACCGCACACTGGAACGCCCTGACAGAAAGCAGCGGAGAAAAATGGCACTTGAATATGTACAAAACGGTATCATCAAGGGATATGTCGCATTGGCAGACGATAAAATCATAGGCTGGTGCAATGCAAACACGAAAGCAGATTGCCTCAACTGCGCAGGAATTTTGTATGCAATACAAGAAATGCAGAGGGCTGTATCCTTTGCAGAGGAAAAAGTAAAAGCCATATATTGCTTTATGATTGCGGAAGAATATCATCGTCAGGGTATCGCACGCAAATTGTTACAAGCAGTATGTTCAGACGCGAAAGAGGAGGGATTCGACTATGTTGAGGTTTATCCTCACAAAGACGCTTCAAACAGGTTGGATCAGTTTATGGGATTTGCCGAATTATATATAAGCGAGGGATTTGAGCGATATATAGATTTGGGCCAAAAAAGTGTTTTCAGAAAGTATTTGCGATAGAAAAAAGTATAGTGATACTTTTTTAAAACTATACTGTTCTATTCATTAGCGTAATGCTGGCAGATACTGATTTATCTTATTATAGTATAGTACAAAATAGTAGCGAGTAGACACTCGACTTACTTGTGTAAATTAGAATTTGTATATAAAAGGGAGATTTAGTTATGAAAAATAAAGAAATTAAAGAACTTAAAGGTGCTAACATGGATATTGATTTAGTTAGTGAAAAAGTTGATTGGAAGCAGACTAGTTGTCCGTGGAATGATAAGGAAAATACGAAAGAGCATAAATGTGCTGTAAAAGGTACGTCTATTTGTAAATATTTTTGTGGAATTAAATATTTAGATAGCGTACTATGCAGTTACCCATATGAAAATTTAGATGTGTTAGGTGAAGATGAAATAGATAGAAAAATGAAATAGATCAATTAGAATTTATTTGAATAGGATTCATTGAAATGGATATTGATAAACAAATAGAAATGTTATTGGGTTCAGATAATAAGAAAGCATATAATGTCTTAAAAGAATTGATAGAAGTAAGCAAGCTAAGTAATGATTTATATTCTTATTTTGATATATTTGTTGAAATGATGAATAATCAGGATAATTCTTATATTCGTACTAGAGGACTTCGTCTTATTGCCTATAATTCTAAATGGGATACTAACAATAAAATGGAATCTATTATTGAGAAATGACTTGAACATATTGAAGATGAAAAACCGATAACAGCAAGACAATGTATTAAAGATACAGTTATCATAGCTAAAAACAAGCCAGAATTTATAGAGATTATTCTTGAAAGATTAGAAAAGATCAATAAGATATATGATGAAAGTATGCATAGCTTAGTCTATAACGACAGGCAAAAAGCAATTCGTCAAATAAAACAATATACTTGATTAGTTCCAGTTTAGAAAAACTCAGAATCTGTAGAGAGAATACCGTGCTTGAAAATACACCATCTTAATTAACGATGGCAGAATGACTCGGAACCTCTTTGTTTGAAGTCTGGCAAGTGTTATGTTAGATGATTAATGAAAAGAACGAATATGGAATACTAGCGGTAAGCAGCAGTAGCCTTACAAATATAAACACCATAGAGGCGGTAAAACACTTTGTTGCTTGTATGTTAAAAGTTATTACTTGGGTTTCCTGATTATTTTTGGAAAGCATAAAATTTGAAGATATGAGAACTACACTTTCGGATGGTCTATGCAAGTAATATGACCAGGCAGAAATCTTTCATGATGGAAAATGAGAGATGTTTAAACCAGTTGGTATTGCTGAATTTGATGATCTTAAATGGTTGGCTATTAAAAGAAAATCGAATCGAAAGTAACAAATTTCAAAGCATTTGCATTCATATATAATGTTGTTTTGATATCGAGGCTTTCAAATCAAAAAGAAATATGAGAGGTGCTTAAGAACGCTTGATTAAAAATCGCCTGACGGTCTTTTTAATTTTACATTGCAAATATCTTTTGCTTATGAAATAATGAGTGATGGGAGATGAGCGGATGAAAACATTGATTACAACTCTGAATGCAAAATTTATTCACACAGCGCTGTCTTTAAGGCTGCTTTATGTTGCCAGCAAAGATCATCACGATGTGGATTTTAAAGAATATACAATTAAAGATGATTTGCATCATATTAAAGAAGACCTTTTGTCGATGAATTTGGATGTGGTGGCTTTTTCCTGCTACATCTGGAATATTGCTTATATTGAAAAGCTGTGTGCCATGTTAAAGGAAGAAAAACCTGAATTAATCATTATGTTAGGCGGACCGGAAGTGACTTATGAGCCGGCTCATTTTCTTGAGACGTTTCAAATTGACTATGTGATGAGTGGAGAAGGGGAAGAAACGTTTCCGCAGCTGTTATCCTGCCTGGAAGAAAAAAGACCTGTTGATGTCTGCGGTGTCAGCTATCGAGGACATATTTCCAAAGAAGTGGCCTGTGTGGATCTGAAGCTTGTTGAAAGTCTGGATTCACCTTATGATCTTGTACAGGATCGAAAGGATAAAGCAAAGCGCATTTTATATTTTGAAACGAGCCGGGGATGTCCTTTCCAGTGTCAGTATTGTCTGTCTTCCTTAGAAAATGGTTTGCGGTTCTTTTCCCGGGATTATCTGGAAAAACAGCTGGATATTGTCATTCACAGTGGCGCTAAAGTCGTTAAACTGCTTGATCGCAGTTTTAATGCCAGTGTTGATCATGCCTTGTTTATTCTGGATTATCTTTTTAAGCATTATGTGCCTGGACAACAGTTTCAGTTTGAAATTAACGCAGATGTGTTCCAACAGAAAATTCTTGATTTTATCAATGAAAATGCACCAGAGGGTTTATTGCGCTTCGAGGTTGGCATACAGTCTACCTATGAACCTACCAACCGGGCGGTTAAACGAATGCAGAATTTTGAAAGACTGAGCGAAGTGGTAAAAGCACTGATGGCAGGAGGAAAATGTGATTTACATCTGGATTTAATTGCCGGACTGCCTTATGAAAGCTATACACGCTTCCAACAGTCTTTTGATGAAGTGTTTGCTTTTCGGGCTAAAGAACTCCAGCTGGGCTTTTTGAAAATGCTAAGGGGGACCTCTTTAAGAAATAATGCCGATGATTTTGGCTACAGTTATGATGAAGCACCGCCTTATGAGATGCAGGAAAATCACTGGATGAATGAGAGTGATATTGAAAATATCCATATTGCTGAGGATATGCTGGAAAAATACTGGAACAGCGGTCGTTTTTCATTAAGTATGAACGCGATCATGGACGCTGAGGCATCTGCCTTTGATTTCTTTTATCGTTTAGGCTGTTATTATGATGCTCATCATTATCCGCGGATCGGCTATCAGCTGTTTGAATTGTTTGATTGTTTAAATGCTTTTACCAATGGTCAATATGAAGAGCTGTTGATCAGAGATTATCTGCCGCTCTATAAAACGAGACCGAAAAAATGGTATCATCAGACGCTGAATCGCCAGCAGCGCCATCAGGTGATTGTTTATCTTTCTAACCGCTACGGTCTCAATCCAGATCAATTGCATCGTTATGCTATTATCGAAGAATTAAAAGATGGTTATCTGGTGGCGGTATATGAGAATCTGCAATGCCATTTAAAAATATATAAAAAAGAAGGTGATATAGATGAGTGAATTAACGTCTATTGAAAAAATATCGCGGCCCAATACAACCGCTTCACTGATTCGTGACTTAAAGGCTTTAGGCCTTCAGAAAGGAGATGTGGTGATTGCCCATGCCTCACTTTCGGCATTAGGCTGGATTGCCGGACGGGAAATGGCAGTCATTGATGCTCTTTTAGCTGTACTGGAACCAGAGGGAACATTAATCATGCCCAGCCAAAGCGGAGAAAACAGTGATCCACAATACTGGGAAAATCCCCCTGTTCCTGAAAGCTGGTGGGAAGAAATCAGAGCTAATATGCCGCCGTTTGATCCGGACAGAACACCGACAAGAGCCATGGGCAAAATTGTCGATGCACTGTTAAGCTATCCGGGCCGGATTCGTTCCAACCATCCTCAGGTTTCTTTTTGCGGGGTGGGGCCACTGGCCTCTGAAATTTTAGCTGATCATGTACTCAGTCCGGGACTGGGCAAAGGGTCTCCTTTACAAAAATTATATGATCATCAGGCAAAAATCTTATTATTAGGTGTAGGATACGGCAATTGTACAAGCCTGCATTTGCCAGAAAGTCAGTTGGACAATGTCTCCTGGTATCAAAGTGGCGCAAGTGTATCTATTGATGGCAAAGCACAATGGATAAGCTTTGAAGAAATCGAATATGATGACGATGATTTTGAAGCGTTGGGAAATGATTATGAAAAAATACATCAGGTCTGTCAGGGATATGTTGGGGCAGCACTGTGTCGTTATATCGATATGCAGGAGCTCTGTGATTTTGGCTTGAACTGGCTAAAGCAGCATCGGGGAGACAAGCATGGATCAGCGGTTTAAAGGGGCCATTTTTGATCTGGATGGTACGCTGCTTGATTCTATGTCTGTCTGGCATGACATAGATATTCGTTTCTTAGGAAAACGTGGTATCCATATGCCAGATGATTACCAGAAGGCCATTCTCAATATGCATTTTCCAACTGCTGCCCGATATACGATTGACCGTTTCCATTTATCTGAAACAGAAAAAGAAGTAATGAATGAGTGGACAGAGATGGCGGCTCATATTTATCATGATGAAGTCCAGGCTAAACCTGGTGCCTGCGCTTTTGTTAAGCATCTTAAACAGATGGGATTAAAGCTTGCCGTAGCGACAAGCGGGCAGGCACGACTTTTTATGCCTTGCTTAGAAAGATTAGGGATTGTCGATGATTTCTCGATGATTTTAGAAACAGAAAAAATAGGATGTACGAAAAAGGATCCCCTGGTTTATCAAACGATTCTGGATGCCTGGCAGATACCAGCTAAAGAGATTGTCGTTTTTGAAGATATTTTAATGGCTTTAAAAACTGCTGCAGGACTGGGCATTTATACCGTGGGTGTCTTTGATTCATCCTCTCAAAAGGACTGGCCGGCCATTCAAAAAATGGCTGATCAGACAATTACAGATTTTAATGAACTGATCAAATAAAGATGCCTGGTGCATCTTTATTTGTTTTCTGCCATTGATTGGGAAATATTGACGCAATGATCTCCCATGCGTTCCAGCTGTGCTAAAATATCGACATATGTAGATATAATGACGGCGCTTGTTTCTTTATGTGCTGCAACCCGAGCGATATGAGATTCTTTGGCATTCTGATTGAGACGGTCTAAGTCTTCTTCTTTTTCCAGGACCATTCTTTTGGCGTTATGATCTTGATTTTTGAAAGCCATCGTTGCCTGTTCTATCATATACCTGTTTACTTCAATCATGGCAAACAATTCATTCTTTGCTGCCTGACTAAATGTTGCTTTGGCGGCAAAGACAGAGTCACACATCTCGATAACGTTGATACATAAATCCCCAATTCTTTCATAGTCTTTAATGGATTTCATAATAGCCATATAATCACGGGCATCCGTATCATTCATTTTTTCATGAACGATTAACTGTAAATAGCTGGTAATCTTCAAATCAATGGTATTGATCGCCTGTTCAATTTCTTCAACCATTTCATAATCATGATGATCTTTAGATGTTATCAATTGTTGGCAGTGCGCCAATGCCCGGATTAACAGCGGACCCATTTCAGAAGCTTTATGACGGGCAATCTCAAGGGCATGACTGGGAAAGAGCCGGACGATCTGTTCATCCAATTCATGAAAGCTCACTGCAAATTCAGATTTTTTTGAACGGATGATTCTATTAATCCAATTTGTAAAATAGGAAATAAAGGGGTACATCAACAGGGTGGTGACAATATTGAAAATGCCATGGGCGATAGCGAGCTGCATCTGGTCTGATAATTGAAGCGTATCAATCAGAAAATTTAAAATCATGATAAACGGAGAAAGCAGCAGCATGAAAAAGAAGGCGCCCGTTACATTAAAAATAACATGAAAGGCCGCAGCTCTTTTAGACGCAGTAGATCCACCCAAGCTTGCCAGTACTGCAGTAATTGTTGTTCCAATATTAGAACCAAATAAAAAAGGTAAGGCGGCACTTAGAGAAATGGCGCTAGCTGCATACATCTCCTGAATAATAGCAATGACGGCGCTGGAGGACTGAAGGATAATCGTGATCAGGATGCCGCCCAAAAGACTGAAAAGCGGATTTTGAGCCATATAGCTTGTAAGATTTGAAAACTGCGGGATACAAGACAGCTGGCCCAGTTCCTGGCTCATCAGTTCCAGACCATAAAAAAGGCAGCCAAAACCAAAAAGAATCTGTCCGAGATACTGTCTTTTCTTGACCGAACTAAACATGATTAAAACAGCGCCGGCGATAATAAAATAAAGGGCATACTTTGAAATCTTTAATCCAACTAAGACAGCTGTGATCGTTGTGCCGATGTTCGCGCCCATAATAATTCCGACGGCTTGGTCCATGTTCATTAATCCTGAACGAATCAAACCGATGGTCAGCGCCGTCGTTCCGGAACTGGATTGAATCAGACAGGTAACCAGCGCACCAATCAGGATTCCCTTCAAGGGACTTGAAGTATAGCGGTCAATCAGTGTTCTGAGCTTATCTCCGGAGACTGATTTCAATCCATCACCCATATATTGAATGCCAAATAAAAACAGGCCTAAACCACCTAAAATGGTCTGCCATGAAATACCTAAAGCATACACTTCCACACGTTTCACCTCTTTGCTTTTATTTTACGCTATCTGTATGTCAGTTAAACAAGATTATTGCAAGAGCGGCTTTTTTTGTTTAAATTCGTTTGCAAAAAGTAACAATAAGTGACAAAAATGTTTAGAAAAATCTTAAATCCGCAACGTTTTAATTGACATAAAGCTAAATAAAGCGTAGTATATTGTTTGTGATAAAGGAGGGCTTTTAAGATGAAAAATGCCAAAGCTATAAGTAAAGAAGCTTTAGAAAGCTACCAGAAAAGTTACGACAGTAACAAGCTTGCTCAGGTAATGAGTAACGCTTTAAACAGAAATGCGATTTCTACGATTGCCACTGTACCAAGTGCACTTGTGAAAGATCATATGAATTTTTCTATTGATATTGAGACAATGACTTGTACAAATCAGAAAGCAAGCGGTCGCTGCTGGCTCTTTGCAGGTCTGAATGTTTTACGTGAGATTGTTGCTAAAAAGTGCAACATCAAAGAATTTGAATTATCCCAGAATTATACTGCATTCTTTGATAAATATGAAAAAATCAACTATTTCCTTGAATCAGTTATTGATTTAGCTGATCGTCCAACAGATGACAGAACACTCAACTGGATCTTGCGTACCGGTGTTCAGGATGGCGGCCAATGGGATATGATGGTTAGTGTAATTAAAAAATATGGATTAGTCCCTAAGTCAGCGATGGATGAGACTTGCGCCAGCTCAGGAACCAGAGATATGAATGGATTAATCAACACTAAATTAAGACAGTACGCCTGCCGCCTGCAGAAAATGTACGCTGAAGGAAAATCTGTCGATGAAATGCATGCCGCAAAAGAAGGCATGCTTGAAGAAATGTATGTTTTCTTATGCACATGCTTCGGTGTACCGCCAAAAACATTTGATTTTGAATACGTTGACAAAGATAAAAAATATCACCTTGAAAAGAATCTGACACCTGCTTCTTTCTATGAAACATATGTGGGAGATATTCTTGATGATTATATCAGTATTATCAATGCACCTACAAAAGATAAACCATTTGGAAAGACATTTACAGTCGCTTATTTGGGTAATGTTATTGACGGCAATGAAATCCGTTATTTGAATTTGGAAATGGATACATTTAAAAAATTGGTTGTCGATCAATTAAAAGATGGTGAAATTGTCTGGTTTGGCAGCGACTGCGGTAAATTCGGCAACCGTGATGGCGGTGTCTGGGATGATCAGGCGTTTGATTATGAATCCGCATTTGGCATGTCATTTGATATGACGAAAGAGGAAATGCTGGATTATGCACACAGTGCAATGAATCACGCCATGGTAATTACTGGTGTAAACCTGGATGAAGACAAACCAACAAAATGGAAAATTGAAAACAGCTGGGGAGATACAGCTGGCAACAAAGGTTACTATATGATGAGTGACACTTGGTTTGAAAAATTTGTTTATCAGGCAGTTATTAATAAGAAGTACCTTTCTGAAGAACTTGCTAAAGCGCTTGAAGAAGCACCAATTGAATTAAAACCTTGGGATCCAATGGGATCACTTGCAGACTAAAACAAAAAACTACAGTACATGAATGAGTACTGTAGTTTTTCATTTAAATATCTGCAAAACTGATCATTTCAATTGAATGTTCTTTAATAAAATGCATAATTTCCGGATCAGTCAGAACATGAAATTCTTTGGCACGCTGAACATTATAACTGCTTAGACGAAGTAAATCCCAGTCTACGTAAGCAGGATGCACGGCAAAACCAATGATATCCAGATTCTGGTCTAAACTTCTCTGGAGTAATCCCAGCATTGTTTGCACCTCTGTTGTTCTTTCGCCCTGATTGTAAAATTCGGAAATATGATTAGGTGCATATCTGACGCCGTTTTTCTCGAATAGTTTTTCAATTTCTTTATCTCCGGCGCGGACAGGAAGATCATATTTCTTAGCTAAATAGATAGCTGCATTTAGCTGCACTGGCGCATGACACCAGTGAAAATCAAGATGAGTTGGTTTAAAACCCGCTGCCATCATTTTCAGGAGTTGAGCCTCATATTCCCTTTTTAATTCATCTTCATCACAATTGGCAATGATTTTTTCATCATGATAAAAATGATCATGATCATCGGTCAGTGTTTTTAATCCTTTTAAAACAGAATACTCTACACTGGTGACTAAATGCAGTCCCACTTTTAATAAATCAGGATACTGCTTCATTAACGCAACGGCATGGTCAAATCCCGGCATATTGACCATCAAACTTGTCGAGGTAATAATTCCCTGCTGAAACCCCTCTAAAATCCCCAGGTTGACGCCTTTGGAAAAACCAAAGTCATCAGCGTTTACAATAACTTTCATAATTGTCCTCCATTTCTATTGATTGTTTCAAACTTATTCTAACATATGTCCCGTCCGTATGAAAATAATTTTAAGATTTTTTAAAAATCGTTTTCATAATCCGTTTTTTAGGATGTTATTGGCTTCAAACTTTGGGCAGGGAAAAAATAAATATTATATAATATTTATGCGAGGAGTGATAAATATGAAATATCAGAGTTATTCAAAAGTTTATGAAGTAGATGTGTGGGCATTAAAAGTATTTTTGTTAAAGATAGCTTCCAACTATCAGATGGCAGGTCTGGAAAAAGTCATTTTGCTTTCCAAAGATCTTGAAGAAATCCAATACTGGGTTAAAAAAAGTGCTGTATATCAAAAGAAACTCTTTATTAGTTTAAAAAAACAAATGGACAATGAGACAGCGCCGGCAAAAATGGAGACATTACTGATTTATATGCGACTGCTTTTAAAATGGGATAATCCATTATATATAGCTTATCGTCAAAAGTTGATGCATTCATTAGAGGCAATGTGCAATCCTTATTTCACGGCAGATATATATTGTCTGATGAGACATCTTGTTAAACCAGGTCCTTTATATCGAAATCGTCTGATTAAAAATATGACTTTAGCTGATGATGAAACACAGCAATATTTTCTTTGTGAAATTTATTTGATTGAAGAAAATTACCAAATGGCTTATACTTGTCTTAAGACATGTCGATATGAAGGTGTTTTGCGCGAGTATGATTTTGAACTAAAAGCTTATCATTCTTTAAAATATCGTCGTTATGCGCTCAAACAGCCTTTGTTTAAAAACTTGAATCGGGGAGAGCTGTTATGGATGAAAGAGCAATTAAAGTATTAGAAATCATTATCAAGTTCGGCCCAATAAGCGGGCCGAACATTTTAGCCTATTTGCAAGAGGCAAACATCAATATGAATATTAAAACATTATTTCGTATGATTGAGCGATGGAATTTCCTCTTTGAACATATCGGGAATGGAACGATGGCCATTGTGGGTGTCAAAAATAAGGGGTATTATTTAAATTATGATTATTTTACTGAAGCAGAATACCGCTTTTTTGTGGATGCCATTGAAAGTTCATCCTTGTTGGAAAAAAAGGAGAAGGATTATCTGAAAAATTTGTGTCTGCCTTTTTCAGCGATTGGGACAGCAGCCAAGAAGGAAACGGATCATAATGGTTTTTTAGACAAATTACGTATTGTCCAGCACGCCATCAATCAGTTTGATACATTAAAGTTTTCCTATCTGGATTATTATATTAAAGAAGATGGCAAAAAACTGAGCATTGAGAAAAAATACCGCAATCACGGGAATGATTTGTCTGATCATTCCAAAGAAACTTATTTAATCAGCCCCTATGAGATAATGATGCATAAAGGACAGTATTATGTGTTGAGTTATTGTGATAAACATCCGGATAATTTAACAATTTTCCGGATTGACAGAATGGAGAAACTAAGACTCGCCCGCAATAGTTATTTTCATCAGCTGAAGGATATTGTCGACTATGATAAGAAAAAGCAGCAGATGGTTAATATGTTTGTGGGAACCGCTGTTAGCAGTGATATCCGTATCAAATTTGAAGCGGAGATTTTTAAAACGATTATTGATCAGTTTGGAACAGATATTCAATTGAGTCGTGATGTGGACGGCAAGCCGATTTTTGAGCTGCAGAACTTTGCGATTTCTGAAGGACTGATCAGCTGGATTATGATGATGGGAGACAAAGTTGAGGTTTTGGCACCAAATCTTTTGAAAAAAGAAATTTATCAGCGTTTGGAAGCCCTGCTGGCACGTTATCAGTCTAGCTGAAATTTGAAAAATGTGGTAGAATGAGGGCAAAAGGGAGAGAAATATATGAAAAAAATGAAATGGCTGTTATTGGCAGTGATTGTTTTGGGGCTTTGCGCCTGCAGCAAAGAAGATCCTCTGTTGTACATCGCTGGGGAAAATGCCAGTGTTGCTGTCATTGAAGAAGCCAAAAATCAAGAGGCGCAGCTTCCGCGCGGCACCGCAGTCTTTCTGGATGAAGAAACAGAAGATGGGAAGTATCGTGTCTATCAAAAAGATGGTGACACCCGTGTTTATTATCTTTTGCCTAAAGAAAATACTGTTGAAGATTTTAATCAGGTTGTTACGACAAAGTATGTCACTAGCAGCATACTTCTGAATCTGCGCCCGGAGCGCGGCGAAGAAATAAGTGATGCGTATCTTAAAAAAGGAGAAAATGTTCCGGTTGTTGCAGTTAATATGGAAAGAGACTTTAACGAAGACGGCAGCGTGGATGGTTACATCATTGAAAAGGATGGCAAAAACTATTATCTTGATGCCTTTTATACTCAGCCGGAAAGTCAGAAAAAAGAAAATATTTATTATTCGACTTTCTTTGATGACTGGTATGGACAGGGTTACTCTAAAAAAACGTATATTGATGATTTAACATATCTGAATGTCGATCGATCAGAATTTTCCGGAAAACCATTAAAAAAAGATGCCCGGGCAGTCCATGTGGGGATGTCAGTCGTCTATGAAGAACAGGATTATCTGATTGATTTATGTCGGGAATCCGGCATTGATACATTGGTACTGGAAATTAAAGCTGATGATGGACGTTTAATTTTTGAAAGTGATACTGCCAGAAAATATCTGAAAGATCCCTCAGCGACAGAAAAAACATGTCTCTCTAAAGATGACTTTAAAAAAGTCCTTGATCGTTACAAGGCTGAAAATATCTATCTGATAGGACGCGTCGTAGCATTTAAAGATCCTGTTTTTGCCGCTGAATATCCGGAAGAAGCGATTCGCTATACAGATGGCAGTTTGTATATTCATGATGGGTTAGCCTGGCCTAGTGCTTATTCACGAACAGCGTGGAAATATCTGTTAAGTTATGCTAAAGAAGCGGTAGCTTTAGGGATTGATGAAATTCAGTTTGATTATGTGCGGTTTCCAGACGGCATGTCCGGTGATGAAGATGAAGGTAAACTGGATATGAAAAACATCTATCATGAATCCAAACCGCAGGCTATCCAGGATTTCCTTTATTATGCGCGAGATGAATTAAGAAGTGTTGAGGCATATTTAAGTGCTGATGTATTTGGCTGGAATATGATTTGCGGTGATGATCAGAACATTGGCCAATTTATACCAGCGATTGCTTGTGTCGTTGATGCCATTTCACCAATGCCATATCCAGATCACTTTGGAGAATACAGTCTGGGTATTGCCCAGCCATGGCAGGCGCCAGGATTGCTTTTGGAGGCTTTTACGGAAAAATCAATGGAAATACTCAATACGGTGGAATCGCCAGCTATTTATCGTACCTGGATTCAGGGATATCCATGTCTGGAATGGGTTTGTCAGGGAACGGATGATAATCCATATCGTGGTTATGGTCCTGATGAAGTGGCTGAACAAATTCAAGGTATTCGCAACGCTGGACAAACAGGGTATATTGTCTGGTCCGGGGATGGCGGCATTGATATGTTTGACTGGCGTAAAAGAGGTTTTATTGAATAAAAGGAGTTGTATATATGGAAGATTTAGTGCTTGTGCGGCCTGCTTTTGGGGATGAAGCGGCCTTAGAAAAATATAAACGGATAATGCTTGAAAATGACAGTTCTATGGATGGCTGCGGCAGTTTAAGAAAGACAGAGAAGATGAGTGCCTGGATTCAAGAAAGTCTGAATCATGAAAAAGGCATTGATATCCCTGCTCATTTTGTTCCGGCAACACAGTTTGTAGCTAAGACAAATGATGGTCAAATTGTCGGTATGATTCAGATTCGTCATGAATTAACGGAATTTCTTTTGAATTATGGCGGTCATATCGGTTATTCAGTTCGTCCTGATTTTCGTCAAAAAGGGATCGCTTCCTGGATGTTGGAGAGCGTGCTGCCGTATTGTAAAACCTTAGGGATACATAGCGTATTGATTACTTGCCTTGAAGATAATGAAGCCAGCCGCAGGACAATATTAAAAAACGGCGGGATTTATGAAGATACCCGAATATCTGATGAAAATGAGCATCTGCAGCGTTATTGGATAGAAATAGGCAATGACTAATAAAAAAACCATCTTGTTTTTTAAACAGGATGGTTTTTATGCGTAAAATACAAAATCCGGGAAATTAGAGCAGACCCATTTCAATCATTTTAAGACCAATATCAATTGAGTTATAGGCAGCACCTTTCATGAGCTGATCGGCCACAACCCACATCGAAAGGCCATTTTCTTTATCTAAATCTTTGCGAACACGGCCAACATAAACTTTTTCACTGCCCATATGATCAATCACCATAGGGTAGACCTGATTGGCAATATCATCGACAAGTTCAACACCTGTAGAATGAGCCAGCAAATCCTTCGCTTTTTCTAAATCAATCGGTTTATCTGTTTCGATATAGACGCTTTCACTGTGCCCGCGCAATACTGGCACGCGAACACAAGTAGCATTGATTGCCATTTTCTTGTGGAACATTTTTTGTGTTTCATTAACCATTTTCAATTCTTCCTTGGTGAAATCATTATTCATATCAAATAAGTCAATCTGGGGAATGCAGTTAAAGGCAATTGGATAATGTTTTTTATCTGAAGCACAAGGCAGGGTATTTGCAACAGGTTCCTTATTTTCTAAAACAGCAGCTGTCTGTTCATAAAGTTCTTTCATGCCTGCAACGCCGGCGCCGGAAACAGCCTGATAAGTGGAAACAATGATTCTGTTAATGCCAAATTCGTCATTCAGACGTTTTAGAGCACTGACCATTTGAATAGTAGAACAATTAGGATTGGCAATGATGCCATGATGCCATTTCAAATCTTCTGCATTGACTTCTGGTACGACCAGAGGGACATCATCATGCATACGGAAGTAACTGGTGTTGTCGATGCAGACAGCGCCTGAAGCAACGGCACAAGGTACAAATTTTTTGGAAACACTGCCGCCTGCTGAAAAGAAAGCAACATCAACATCATGGAAGCTGTCTTCTGTCAATTCTTCAACTACCCAGGACTGATCACCAAAAGTAATCTCTTTACCAGCAGAACGACTGGAAGCTAACAATTTGATGCTTTCATATGGGAAATTAAATTCAATGACACAGCGCAGCATTTCCCGGCCAACTGCACCTGTAGCGCCAACAATGGCAACTCTATATTTTTTCATAGGTATATTCCTCCTTAGTTTTACTGAAAAAGTAATCGTGTAAAAGACATTGCGCATCACGAACATCTTTTTTATCTATAAAGAAACGGGCACAGATCCCATCTTTGCTGGAAACAATAATATTGATGCCTGCCGCTACTAATGTATAGACAGCTTCTTCATAAATATGCGTGTTTTTTTCTAAATCATCTCCGACAATAGAAACTCTGCCGACACCACCGCGAACAACCATACGTTCTATCTCCAGCGTCTCTTTCAATCCCTGAAGCAGACTTGAAGCTTTAGGAGCATCCCCTTCGCTAATCATCAGTGTATAATTGCCCAGTGCCTGAAGGGTAGGTTGATAGAAAGATGAATGGATCTCAATACCGGCATCCATAAGTGTTGAAGTTATTAACTCAACCTTGCGCTTGTCATTATCGAAGCCCAGCAGGCGAATCATTGCATTGTTAAAGGCACCTGTAACACCACAAATCGGATACTGACAGAGATGTTCATAATCATCTGAAACCTGAGTGCCCCATCCATTTGAAAAAGAAGAACGGGCGTGGATTGTTACATGATTCTTAGCTGCCATTTCGACACAGCGGGGATTAAGTACTTTAGCGCCTTCCAGTGACAGTTTTAACATGGCTTTATGGGAAATATAAGGCAACCGAAAAGCATTAGAGACAACGCGCGGATCGGCTGTAAAAACGCCATTTACATCGGAATAGATTTCTACAGCTTCAGCACTTACGGCAATGCCTAAAGCGATTGCTGAAAGATCACTGCCGCCTCTTCCCAATGTAGTAATGATATGATGTTCACTGTGTCCCTGAAAGCCCGGACAAATCAGAACATCATATTTTTTTAAACGTTCCATGATGACTGTTTTATCAAGATCAATAATGTTGGCATTTGTGTAACATTCATCTGTCAAGATGCCTAATTCATCATTGTTCAGTGTTGTGACATTCAGGTTCAAAGCCATGAATTCACTTTTGATCACCAGTGCGGAAATGGTTTCTCCGACACTGGCCAGGCGGTCTAACTCTTCGCCGGTTAGATTGTTTTTATTGACAAGAGAAAAAAGTGTATCTGTTGCGTAAGGATCATCAAATCTGCCCATCGCTGAAACCACGGCAATTACTTTATAGCCATTATTGCAGGCCCGCTGAATATGGTCGTATATAAGCTGTCGGGAATGCGGTGAGCCGGTTGATGTTCCGCCAAATTTTTGGACTATAATTTTCATCTCGAGCACTCCGTTTTTTTAGAATTGACAAACCAAAAGTTTATCGAACTTATGATAGCATTATTCGACTTTAATGTCAATTTGACATCTTTCAAAAGAGCGATTATCTGACCGCTTTGATTGACAATTCAGACGAGATAGATTAGAATTGGGAAAGTGAGTGGGGTGAAAAAATGGAAAGTCAGGACGAAAGAACCATTCGGGTGTTTGGTGAAGAAGCCTTTGCCAGTTTACAGAGCCATTGTGTTCTGCTGGTAGGTCTGGGCGGTGTAGGCGGCTATGTTGCGGAGGCACTGGTCAGAGGTGGTATTAAGCATTTAAAGCTGGTTGATCATGATGTTATCAGTCTTTCTAATTTAAATCGACAGATCATTGCTACTCATTCAGTGATTGGCATGAAAAAAACAGAGGCAGTCAAAAAAAGACTCCTGGATATTCGGCCAGATTGTCAGATTGAAACCTATGACTGTTTTTATTTGCCAGATCAAATACCGGAAGGACTTTTTGACAGCTGTGATTACATTGTAGATGCTGTTGACACAATGACTGCCAAAATAGATTTAGTCATGCAGTCTGAAAAAAGAAATATTCCGCTGCTTTCATGCATGGGAACAGGAAATAAAATCCATCCGGAAATGCTGAAAATTGCAGATATATATCAGACTGAAATGTGTCCGGTATGCAAAGTGATGCGAAGAGAACTGAAAAAGCGGCATATTCAATCGTTAAAAGTTTTATTTAGTCCTGAAAAAACTGTTAAAACCGGGACGCGGACACCAGGCAGCGTGTCTTTTGTACCTTCGGTAGCAGGACTGATGATCGCTGGTGAAGTCATCTTGGATTTCCTAAAATAAATAAGGAAATTCTGTACTATTTTTTATAAATTTTGGTATAATGTAGACAAAGGGGGAAATATTAATGGAATATTGTTCGGTTTATGCAACAGAGAAAGATATTGAAGCCTCCAGAGCAATTATTAAGGAATGTATGGAGAAGGCAAATATTCGTTTAACTGAAAAGGAGCTGGATTTATTGACCAAGGACATTATGGATACGGCAGCGATGATGGGCGGAAATTATGAAGAAGACAGTATCCGAGGTGTTTGTGAAGAGTATATTGAGAGTAATTTTTATCCCCGCTTTTTAAAGCTTCATCGCCGAGAGCTGGGCGGTCCGCTTTTTCGTTATTAAAAAAATAAAGGTGTTGAATGAGGCAAGGCCAGGGCACTGAGAAGACTTAAAGAAATAAAAATCAGGCCAAACAAGATGTAAATTTTTGTTCTCAGATTATGTGTCGTACTGCCTATGCCTAAAAGTATCAGCATATAGCCCATACTGGCTATCCCCATTAACATTAATAATTGCGGGGAGGCAGTAAGATTAAATGTAAAACCATATAGAAAGAGGATGGAAAAAATGCCTGTGACTGCGATGGCATTGGTATAGTCTTGATTTTTCATGATTAATCTCCTTCCTTTTCGTTTATTATAACATAAAATAGAAAGAGGTGAGCGAATGTATAGTAAAATTATTGACGCTTATATTTCCGCTCATACGAGCGGGTATCAGTCTAAATACTGCTATCATAGCTGCGATCGATTAGATGAAACAACTTTTAAGTTCCATTATTATGTACGCGACCCGCAGCTTTTACAGATTAATATTTTTCTGGAAATTCATCTTGGAAAAGAAGTCGAAGTTAAAGTTCTGGAAAATCTTCATGAGCAGGAGCAGTGGGCTCTGGCATGTGATGCATTGAACAGAATTCGCGGCTATACAAATCGTAAAACAACGATTCCTCCTGGGCAGATGGAAGCTTTTGTAGGACACCCGGAGATTCGGGCCAGTTTGTCTCCTCAGGATATGATTAATGTACTCAATTATATAGAATACCATCAGGGAAAAAATCCTGACAGCATCTATCTTTTTTATAAGATTTTTCTGCCGTACCTGGAAAAGCGCCTGAAAGCCGGTAAATATCGTGAAGCCATGCAGGCCTGCGATCTGCTTTTCGATGAGATTCTCTATGAAGTTTTCTGGTATGGCATCAATGTGAAATATCTGGATCAGGAGCATCTGATGCATCAGGCTTATATCCGGGCTGTTTTTAATCTTTTACATGATCACTTTGAAACGATTTGTGAAGAGGTTCCGGAACTGATGGTAAAACTGCTGGTTCGGACGTTTCAATACTGGCGTTTTGCTTTTGCTATTTATTCTTCACTGGAAAAGATTGCAATGGATTTTCCGGAGGCGACAAAAAAACTGTTTATGCGCATGGATATGGAAGAATTAAAAAATAAAACATCGAATGCGCATCTGGTTTTTGAAATTCTTTGTGCCGTATTACGCCAGGATGAGACCGGATATCGCAAAAGTGTCAAGGAAGTTTTGAAACTTTTAATGGGGGATATTATTTCTCTGGCAAATCCCGAAGAGCAGGAACAGACAGGCATTGTTTTCCTGAAACAAGAAGGATTTGACATTCTTTTGGAAATTTTTGATGAACTGCAGGATTCTTATATTTACAGTTGTTTTCCAATCAGCGACATTCCCGAAGACCTTCATCCGTATATAAAAAAACAGCTGGAAGATGCGATGAAACACTACGCTGAAATGATGACGGATGACAAAAAGCGAATGGAGGCACTTAACCAGATCACCAATATTAATACATTGTTGATAGAGAACTTTTAAAAGAGGGCAACCTCTTTTTTTATATGGTTAAAGCTGACATTACCGGAGATTTATTGTATAATATGCTTATTGTGAGGGGGCATTTTATGCGGGTAAGTCATTATATTCCAAAGCTGGCTTTTGATAATGTGAGAAAGAAAAAAAGCCGGACTTTTTTAAGTTTTATCTCGGTTATGTTAAGCAGTTCTATTATTTTTGTATCTCTGACTTTGTTTGCGACTGTCTTTACTTTATCAAAATCACTGAATACAAAAGAAGTAGGCAGTGCACATTATCATCTGATTTCTGATCACTTTGATATTATTGATCCTTTTCAGTACCAGGTCTCTGTACTTTCCTTGGATTCAAAAGATGGCATTGCTTATTTTGAGCAGAATGAACAGGCCTCTTTCTTTTATCTTGAAGAAGGGGAAATGCCTTTACAGGAAAATGAAATTCTGGTGCCTGCGGGCAGTGAAATGAAAATTGGTGATGCCTATGAGGGATACCGTATTACTGGTATTTACCAGCCAACGTCCTTCTTCAAAAATCTGTTTGAAGAAATGCCGGTTTTAAGTATTGATGCAGCGCTTAAAACCTCAGAAATGCATTATTTTGTGCATGATAACCGGGTCCATGATACAGCTTCTTTAAAGGCTGTTAGTCAAAGCGCCGGTAAAACAACAGCGGACATCACGCTTAATGAAAGCCGCATTACAAATGATATAATCGCTAATTATTTGCAGGATACCTCAACGATTTTAGGGATGTTTATTATCATTATTGTCATTGCCGGCATTATGTGTTTAGTTTCCATTTACAATGTTCTGATTGTCAATGATCAGGACCGGCGCAAAGAAATTGGCTTATTGAAATCTATTGGGATTACTTCTAAAGAATTGAAATTAATGCTTGTGTTAGAACTTACAATCATTGGGCTTGTCGGAGGTATTGTTGGTGTATTGATCGGTTCGGGCATCAGTGCGCTGGTCTTGCATTCGGTTCTGGCAAAATTAAAAACAACGCTGAGTACGGCAATGATATTCAGATCATGGGTGATTCTTGTCTCTGTAGTCAGCGGCATTCTGTTGATGGTATGCAGCGGATACTGTTTATATCATAAGTATTTCCGTTCTAATCCTATTTCCGATTTGAAAGGTGAACCTGTTGAGTATGATATTCCATATAATTCAGACCGTTTTGCAATAGATTCAGTCACATGGCGGATGTTTGTTATTTATAATGAAAGAATAAAAAAACAGACACGTAATTTGCGGCGTTCGTTCTTTCTGGTGATGCTGACAATTACACTCTTCTGTGGTATCTGGTTTAGTAATTTCCTTTATCAGAAAAGCTATAATTCAGTAAATGCTGATATTGCTATTGAACAGGCAGTCTTTTCACTTGGAGATAAAAGGCTTTATCCGGAATTGGATGAAAAAATCTATGAAGCAGAACAGTCAGAAAATATGATGTTTTCTTCACTGCTGATTGACAGATCTGTTATTGGGGTTAATTTTTTAACACCAATGGATACTTTTACTGAAACCTATATGAGTATAGAAAAAGAAAATGTCCGATCTAAAGAAGTAAACGGCGTCAAATGGAATACAGCTTATCACAATGGGGTTGTTCTGGATAAGCACCAGTTGGCTGAGTTAGCTGATTATGTAGTCAGCGGCAGTTTAGATGACATGGATGAGCATAGTGTTATTTTGATTTATTATCAGCAGGGTTACTACACGACAAAAGAATCAATGCGGACGCATGAGGCTGGTTTTCCTGTTTTATGCCAGACAATCAGCAGTAATCAGCCTTATCCGGATCAGTATTTAAATGCGGATGTCATCATTGAGCTGCCTTTTGAAAAAATGAATCTTAAATACAGTGAGGTAGATCAATATCTTTATACGATTGCCCTGACACCAGAAAGCTTTGCGACTTTGCAAAGTCCATCCCTGACCCTTAGCTATAATGCCAGACTGAAACTGAATAATGCGGCTGAACATCAGGAAGTGTCAGATTACTTGCAGAGGGCATTAAGTGAAATTTCCTTAGCAGCTGATTTAAAGCTGACAGATTATATTCAATTGAAAACAGATGGTCAGTTTGCCGTCTTTATGATTGAAACATTGCTTTATCCGCTGTTCTTCATGTTAGTTATTATCGGTGTCATTAATCTTAATAACGTTCTTAAGGGCAATATTCATATGAAACGGGTAGATTTTTCAACGATGAAATCTGTGGGGATGACCCATGAACAGCTGCGGATGACGATGTTATATGAATATGTGGAAAATTATATTAATGCAGGGGCCATTACTTTCCTTTTGTGTATCCCGGTTTATATTTTAGAACATTTCTTTAGTATCGCATCAACGTTCAGAGTCGGCGATAATTTTACGGGGATGTTCGTGATGTCATTTGCGATTCTTTCACCATTACTTATTTTCTCCTTAGCAATCTTGTCTTTTAGGCATCTGAAAGAAATAACAGCACTGGATGGCATGAAAGATGTTACATAATGTTTTGTTTTTACTATAAGTATGCTAAAATAGAAATATAAAGAAGGAGGATACATATATGTATTTTGCAAAATCAAATGGTTTTCCTAAGGATTTTCTTTGGGGAAGCGCTTCTGCTGCTTACCAGGTAGAAGGTGCCTGGAATGAAGATGGCAAAGGTATGTCAAACTGGGATAAATTTGTACGTATTCCCGGAAAAACTTTTAAGGCCACAACGGGGGATGTCGCTGTTGATCATTACCATCGCTATAAAGAAGATGTCAAACTGATGGCAGAAATGGGACTGAAGACATATCGTTTTTCAATTGCCTGGACTCGTATTTATCCTGAAGGAACAGGAGAGGTGAATGAAGCCGGCCTCAAATTCTATGATGATTTGATTAATGAATGTCTCAAATATGGCATTGAGCCAATGGTCACGATTTATCACTGGGATCTTCCTCAGGCATTAGTAGAAAAATACAATGGCTGGGAATCACGTGAGGTCGTTGATGATTATGTGAATTACGCAGTAACTTTGTTTAAACACTATGGCGATCGTGTGAAATACTGGATTACCATGAATGAACAAAATATTTTTACTTCATTAGGCTGGTTGACAGCGATGCACCCACCAGGAAAAGTGGGCGATCAGAAAATGTTCTATCAAGTGAATCATCATGCCAATATGGCCCATGCTAAAACTGTGCTGGCGTATAAAAAAATGGGATTGAAGGGGATGATTGGTGCAAGCTTTGCCTATGGTCCTGCGTATGCTTATGACTGTCATCCAGAAAATGCCATGGCTAAAGCTGATTATGATGATTTGCAGTTATATTGGTGGATGGATATTTATGCTTATGGACGTTATCCAAGAAGTACAATGGCTTTCCTGACTGCCAATGGCATAGCGCCTGTGATGGAAGAGGGCGATGCTGAAATCTTAAAAGAAGCTGCATCCATGCTTGATTTTATGGGTGTCAATTATTATCAGACAGCTGTTGTTCAATATAATCCAATCGATGGCGTAGGTATGTCTACAGAAATGAATAATACTGGCAAAAAGGGAACTGCCAAAGAATCAGGCGTTCCTGGACTCTTTAAAAACGTTCCAAATCCTTTCTTAAAAACAACAGATTGGGATTGGACCATTGATCCAATGGGCTTGCGCATGTGCTGTCGTATGATTACCAGCCGTTATGACTTGCCAATTGTTATTTCGGAAAATGGTTTAGGCGCTTTCGATAAACTGGAAGATGGAAAAATTCATGACCAGTATCGTATTGAATATTTAAGTGAACACTTAAAAGAATTAAAGAAAGCTTGTGACGATGGCTGTCGGGTTATTTCTTACTGCACCTGGTCATTTACGGATTTGCTAAGTTGGTTAAATGGATACCAGAAGCGCTATGGATTTGTTTACGTAGATCGCGAAGAAGAAGAAGGTGCCAGCATGAATCGCTATAAGAAAGACAGCTATTTCTGGTACAAACATGTCATTGAAACAAATGGTGAAGAACTTTAAAATAAAAGGATAGCTTCGGCTATCTTTTTTTAAATTTCTTTGGCTTATGAAAGCGTTTTATGTTATAATCATACCTAAAGGAGGGATATATTATGCAGGAGACAGATATTATTTATAATTTATTGACATATTTGAATTCCTCCAAAGAAGAAGATATGTATTATTCCATTGCTTTAACGATGGTTCAGAATCTGGATGTTATTCCCAAATGCAGTATTAATGAATTGGCTGATCTCTGTTTTACATCAACTGCGACCATCAGCAGATTTTGCCGGAAATTTGGTTACTCAAGTTTTCCTCAGTTTAAAGCGGAGATGGCTTACGGTTTGGAACAGGCCAAGTGGGAGATTTTTTTGGATGACAGTGAAGCTGAATATATCGAGAAAAATCCTTCACATGTGATTGATAAGGTTTATGATCTGGTTCTGGAAACCTTGCTTTTAGGAAAAAAATCTTTGCATATCAAGCGCGTTGATGAACTGTGCAAATTAATTCACGACGCTAAAAAGGTACATTTTTTCTGTTATCAATTTAATAAAATTGTCGCCAGTGATTTGCAGCTGAAATTTATTAAACTGGGAAAGTTTATTTATGCCTTTGCCGATCATGGGGATGATTCGCAGAAAATAGAATTATTAAGTGAGGACAGTCTGGCGATTGTCATGAGTGTATCAGGGAAGATTGGGCATACACATCTGATGGAAGAAATTCATCAGCGCGGTGCTAAGATTGTTCTGATTACCATGAATCCAGAAACGCCTTTGGCTGATTTAGTTGACCATTTATTTGTTATTGACGGGTTGGAAAGCACATTTACAGTGTCCTCTATTTCCGGAAGTATCGGTTTTTTAACCGCTTTAAATATTGTATATGTTCGATACGGTTTGTTGTATCCTAAAAAGTAATAAATATAAAACAGATATTAAAGAGACTGCGGGCAGCTTGTCTAAGCCAGTCTCTTTTTATTTCCTTCATCTTTTTATATCCAATTTCTCGATTTTCTGATAAACTATAATTGTAGTTAAATAAAATGCTTGAGAGGAGAATAACGATGGGACTTATCAAAGCTGGAATTAAAGCGGTCAGCGGCACGATGGCTGATCAGTGGAAAGACTTTTTTTATTGCGAGGCTTTGCCTAAAGATGTTTTAGTTGTTAAGGGAACAAAGAAAGGCAATAAGGGAAGTGATAATATTATTACAGATGGTTCAGGGATTGCGGTAGCCGATGGTCAATGTATGATTATTGTTGAACAGGGGCAAATTGTGGAAGTTTGTGCTGAACCTGGTGAATTTATTTATGATATGTCAAGTGAACCCTGTGTTTTTACAGGCGATTTAAAAGAAGCCGTCAGCGCTACAATCGCTGCTATCAAAGAGCGCTTTAGCTATGGCGGATATGCAGGCAAGGATCAGAGAGTTTATTATTTTAATATGAAGGAAATGCCGGATAATAAATTTGGAACGGCGAATCCGATTCCGTTCAGAGTTGTTGATAAAAATGTCGGGCTAGATTTGGATGTTTCGATTCGTTGTCATGGTGTTTATTCTTACCGAATTGTTGATCCATTGCTGTTTTATACAAATGTATGCGGAAATGTAGAAAAAGCATTTATGCGTTCACAAATTGAAGGACAGATGAAAACTGAATTTATCAGTGCCATGCAGCCAGCATTTGCTAAGATTTCTCAATTAGAAATTCGGCCTAATCAGATTCCTGGCAGAGTTAGTGAATTATGCCGTTTCTTAAATGAAGTGCTTTCCGCTAAATGGCGTGAATTACGCGGCATTGCTGTGGTATCAGTTGCGATTAATGCTATTACTTTACCGCCAGAGGATGAGGAAATCATCAAACTTGCTCAGCGTACAGCTATCTTAAAGGATCCAGGCATGGCTGCTGCAACTTTAACAGAAGCTACTGCCGGTGCTATGAAGACGGCGGCGGGCAATAGTGCTGGAACGATGACTGGATTTATGGGAATGAATATGGCTGGCCAGACAGGTGGAATGAGTGCCCAGAGCTTGTATGAAATGGCAGGAAAACAAAAGCAGAGTGATACATGGACTTGCAGCTGCGGGGCAGTAAACAGCGGAAAATTTTGCAGTGAATGCGGTAAGCCAAAACCAGTCGCTAAAAAAGGCTGGACCTGCAGCTGTGGAACATTAAATACGGGAAAATTCTGCAGTGAATGTGGTAAGCCAAGACCCGTAGGTGCACCTGTCTATCGCTGTGATAAATGTGGCTGGGAACCAGAAGATCCACAGCATCCACCAAAATTCTGTCCTAATTGCGGCGATCCATTTAATGATGATGATAAACAATCATAGGGATTTAATAACAGCTGGAAATACCAGCTGTTATATCATTAAGTGAGGGAGGAATTTCAGGATGGCAGAATTAATGACCTATCATTGTCCTAACTGTGGTGCTGAATTAACATTTGATGCATCAGCTCAAAAAATGAAATGTCCATATTGTGATTCAGAGATCGATGTGACTTCATTAAAAAAGATGGATGATATTCTTGAAAAAGACAAAGAGAAAAAAACAGATGATCAGTGGGGCCGCAGTGATGATGAATGGGCTGAAGAAGAAAGCAGCGGTATGGCTATTTATACTTGTCAAACGTGCGGCGGTGAGATTATCGCTGATCAAACAACGGGAGCCTCCTCTTGTCCTTACTGTGGCAATCCAGTGATTATGACAAAACAGTTTTCCGGAGATTTAAAGCCGGATTATGTTATTCCATTTAAACTGGATAAAGAAGCTGCCAAGGACGGGTTAAGAAAACATTTGCAGGGAAAGACACTTTTACCAAAAGAATTTAAAAATGACAATCGAATTGATGAAATTAAAGGAGTATACGTTCCTTTTTGGTTGTTTGACGCTACGGCAAACGCCAGAGGCCATTATCAGGCAACAAAAACCAGGTTTTGGGAAGATTTTGATTTTGAATATACCGAAACCAGATACTATGAAGTTATTCGCGCCGGTACACTCAGCTTTAAAGGAATTCCCGTCGATGCCTCTACCAAAATAGACAGTAAGCTGATGGAATCATTGGAACCTTTTGATTTTGCGGAGGCAGTTGACTTTCAAACAGCCTATTTATCTGGCTATTTAGCTAACAGATACGATATTTCGTTAGAGGAGTCGCAAAAGAAAGTTACTCAGCGAATAAAAAAGAGTGCGGAAAAAGCCTTAGATGCAACAGTTACTGGATATACGACGGTAAAAAATCAAAAGAGACAATTCTATATCAGTGATAATCAGATGAAATATGTGCTTTATCCTGTTTGGATTTTAAGTACGAGCTGGCAGGGTAAAAATTTCAAATTTGCGATGAATGGGCAAACAGGTAAATTTGTTGGGGATTTACCTGTGGATAGGAAAAAATACTGGTTTCATTTTCTGGTTACATTTTTAATTACTACTATTATTGCTTATATGTTTATTAGCAGTATATAAATAAGGAGGATGAGCATATGATTAAAAAATATTTTCATTTATGTGTTGTCTTTCTTATGTTTCTGACACTTTTTTCAGGTGTCAGTGCCAGTAATCCAGAGATTCCAGAAGACCGACAGCTGCCGCGTCTTGTGGATGAAGCAGATGTCTTAACAGATAGAGAAGAAGAGAAAATTCTTGCCGACCTTGACAGAATCAGTGAAAAAAGAGAATGTGATGTGGTTATTGCGATTGTCTATTTAACAGATGATATAGATATCGTAGATTACGCAGATGATTTTTATGATTATAATGGTTATGGCACGGGTTCAGGAGATGCAGGTATTTTACTGACGATTGATATGGAATATCATGAGTGGGCTATTAGTACTTATGGTTTTGGGATCAGGGCATTTAATGATGCAGCACAGGAACACATCATGGATAAGGTACTTCCTTATTTGGAAGATGGTGATTTTGCAGAAGCTTTTGAACAATTTGCTAAGCTTTGCGATAATATTTTGAAAGATGCAAGAAATGGCAAATTTTATGGCGTATCTGCGAATAATGGAAAACCCATTAGCAGTTTTTTAACAAAAAAATATACTGACAAGGAAATCGACGATGCTTTTATCACATTATTCTTTAGTAGTGTCATAGGATTGATTGTGACAGCAATACGTCTTTCCAGTATGAAAAATAAACTGAAAACTGTTCATGAAGCGACGGAAGCTAAAAATTATACGATTGGCAGAAGGATGAATTTAACAGAGCATAACGAAATTTTCCTTTATAGTCAGGTTAGTCGCAGAATAATTCCTACACCATCACCGTCTTCATATAGATATGATAATGATAATGGCAGTTATAGAAGCTCAACTCATATAAGTTCTTCCGGGCGCAGTCACGGGGGTTCACGAGGCAGCTTTGGCGGCAGCAGTTCTTCATCAAAACACACCAGTTCATCAGGCCGCAGTCATGGTGGCTCACGAGGCAGCTTTTGATGAATCACTTGACTGAGTTGAAAAGACTGCGCTGCCCTAGCTGCGGGGCGCCCATCAATCTGGATGTAAAAAGTCACATCATTCATTGTGAATATTGTGACACAGAATTCATCAATCCAATATATGAACAAACAGATGAAAATGAAGTTCCTAAAGCCATTATATCTAATCGGGATGTTATTACAAATCTTATTTTTGATCTCAAAACAATAGCGAAGTCTAAGACTGAGAAAACAGAAGTTACAGAGAAAACGGAAGTTACAGAAAAACCAGAAATAAAAAAAGAATTTTTTGAATCGGTTCAGCTTCATCAGTTTCAAAAAGAAGCATTAGATTCTCTGATGGCTTATGTCTGTCCGTCATGCGGGAAAACCATGATTACAAATCGAAATCACAGCATTTCCTGGTGTCCGCATTGTGGATGTGAAACACTAAATACTGCTGATGTCACAAATCAGGCAATCCCTGACAGTGTTATCCCATTCCGATTAAATGAAAAACAGGCGTATAAAAAATTCAAAAATTGCTTTAATCCAGGACTGCCAATATCATTTACCAGAAAAAACATGAGCGATGAAATGCAGGCAATTTATGTTCCTTATTATCTTTTTAAAGCTAATCTTCATTTAGATGGAGAATACCTTATAGAAAGTAGTGAGTTAGGGGCGATTCGATCCGGCAACGTATGTTTTGACAGTTATGCGGCCAGAGCAACAACACAATTAAATACTAATCTGGCGACAGTGATGGAGCCATTTTCATTTAAAGACGCAGTGCCATTCGATATGAATCAATTGGAACAGGCATCTGTTCTATTAAATGATGTCCCTCTTTTCGAAGAAACCAAGAAGGCCGTTGAATACGTGCAAACAGAAAGCTGGAAGGGATTGGAAAGTACCATTAAAGATGTTTCATTAAGTATTCCTTTAAAAAAAGAAATGCAGGTTGAATCCAGTGAGATGGAATATGTATTGTGTCCTATTTATATTTTAAAAAAACAGTGGCATCATAAAACATACTGCATTGCCATCAATGGGCAGAACGGCAGTGTTGTAGGGGATATGCCCACGTCGATCGATGGAAAAATCACTTCTTTTATCAGAGATTGTTTTTATTTTCTATTATATTTTATGATATTTACGCTGGGAATTTTTGCTTTTTTGGCTCCTGTTTTCGCTTTGGAGAGATCATGGCGTGCTGAGCATCACTTGCAGGTTTCAGAACAAGCAAAAAGCGCTTTGTACGAAAGATCAAGAAAATTAAAGAAAAAAGAGAAAAAAATTGCCAAAAAGCTGCTCAAAAAATGGAAAATAAATATTCAAAAAGTGTATGCAATAGAATTTGCTAAGGATAATGAGATAAAATTTACTAGATGTAAGAATGAAAAAATGTAATGGCCTGATCAGTCAGAACATTTTTTCTTTTGTTATCAAACATGATTTTGCATAAAACAGAACTTCGCTTTTTAGAAAGATAACTCTGAAAATTGCAAGAGGAGTGGAAGCAATTTCAAATTATGAAAAAAACAGGCTTTTATGCTAGGATATGTTATAATGGATTTGTCGTGAAGCTTAGCTTCATAAGTTTAATAAAGGAGGAAAAAAAGTGGAAAAGAAACCTGTAAAGATTGTTACAATTGGTGGGGGTAGCTCATACACTCCAGAATTAATGGAAGGATTTATCAAACGTTACGAAGAACTGCCAATTAAAGAAATTTGGTTAGTAGACATCGAAGACGGAAGAGAAAAATTAGAAATCGTTGGTGCAATGGCACAGCGTATGTGGGATGCTTCACCTTATGATGTAAAAGTTCATTTAACTTTGGACAGAAGAGAAGCATTACCTGGTGCTGACTTCGTTACAACTCAGTTCCGTGTTGGTTTATTAGATGCGCGTATTAAAGACGAAAGAATTCCTTTCTCTCATGGTATGTTAGGTCAGGAAACAAATGGTGCCGGCGGTATGTTTAAAGCATTCCGTACCATCCCTGTTATCTTAAGTATCGTTGAAGATATGAAAGAATTATGTCCAGATGCATGGTTAATCAACTTTACAAACCCTTCTGGAATGATTACGGAAGCTGTTATTAAACATGGCGGATGGAAGAAATGTATCGGTTTATGTAACGTACCAGTAGGTGCTTTATTAAGCGAACCTCCAATGTTTGGATTAACAGAAAGAGAATGTATCCATCAGTTCGCTGGTTTGAACCATTTCCATTGGCATAAAGTAACTGATAATAAAGGAAATGATTTAACTGATAAGATCATCGACAATATGTATAAAGAAGTAGATGACGGTACACCAGCTAATATCCATGATGTTAAATTCTTAAAGGATCATATGAAACAGATCCAGTTGATTCCTTGCGGATACCACAGATATTACTATATGCATGATGAAATGTTAAAACATGGTATCGAAGAATTTAATACTGTAGGTACTCGTGCACAGCAGGTTAAAGTAACAGAAGCTGAATTATTTGAATTATACAAAGATCCAAATCTGAATTATAAGCCAGAACAGTTAACAAAACGTGGTGGTACTCACTATTCTGATGCTGCATGTGAATGTATCAACTCTATCTACAACGATAAGAGAACTCACATGGTTGTATCTACTCAGAATAATGGTGCTATCGCAGATTTACCATATGACTGCATCGTTGAAATTTCTTCAATTATTAGCGGCAAAGGTGCTATGCCATTGAACTGGGGTAAATTCAATCCTTCTGAAAGAGGATGGGTACAGATGATGAAAGCTATGGAAGAATGTGTTATCGAAGCAGCCATCACTGGTAACTACGGCTTAGCTTTAGCTGCATTCGAAATGAACCCTCAGGTTGAACATGGTAAAGTTGCCCAGACAGTTTTAGATGAATTGTTAGTAGCTCATGAAAAATACTTACCACAGTTCGCTGATAAGATTGCAGAATTAAAAGCTGCAGGTGTTGGTTCAAAAGATCCAGTTGTTATGGATTTAATGGTTAACGGACACTAAAATCTCAATAAAAACTGATGTCATCAACCAGGTGGCATCAGTTTTTGAATGTAAAAAAGATGAGATCGTTTCATTGTTAAAAACACAGTGAGTGATCTCATCTTTTCTTGTATTAATCATCAATTATGACATTCATGCATTGACTATTTTTATTGATGATTTGTTTACTGATATCATGGTATTGATCGTATAATTTATTTTTCCAACAACTATTCATTAATTCAATCAGAACAAAATTTTGCATGTCTATAGACATATCTGCATGATGCTGCTTCCAAATGTCTTCCAGAATTTCATGAGCTTTGAGACTGTAGGCTTTGTTTAACATTGCTTGCAGCCAATTTAATAAATCGTAAAAATAATCTAAACGGCATTTCGATGTTTGTCCAATTTCAACATATTTCGAAGCATTTTTACGATCGCCTAATTGAAAATAAGTCCAGGCAAGGTTGAAGTATAAATCATTTTCATCTGAATAAGCTGTACACATTATATAATACTTTAAAGCATTTTTATGATCTTTCATTAAAGAATATGTCCAGGCAATATTATTTAATATATTGCCGCAATTAATATTGTCTTTCTCAAGCTGTGATAATAGATGTAGATTTAATTCTATTGCTTCTTGATATTCTTTATTGGTTGTTAACTGACTAGCCAACATCATTTGTAAGTAAAACTCTCTTTTAGTATTATTATATTTTTTGCATAATTTCAGGCATGATTGATAGATTTCATAACTTTTAATCGTTGAATGGTCAAAATTAAGATAAGAAAAGTAATAATATTTAAACATCATTTCTAATTTTTCATCATAAAATTTCTGACCATCTAATTGTTCGATGATTGTTTTTATTGCATGAAATTTTTGATGATCATTTAGATATCTTAGATAGAAAACCAAAAATATTTGTTTATAATTTGGATCGAAATATTGATAAATATCAAGTAATTGGACTAGCACAGAGTTGTATTCATCGGAATATTTTTTTGATATAGTGCCTTGAATAAAGCTGGTCATCATGACATCAAATAAATAAGGACTATTAGCGCATTGTGTCTTACTAATGTTAATCATTTGATATAATGAGTTCCTTTGATTGTTATCTGCAAAGTAAACAGCATCTAAATACTCTGCAAATAAATTGTCTAACTTGTCATTTTGCTCAGTAATTATGTCCCAGTCCAGATGAAGAAGCTGACTTAATTTTTGATATATCTCATCATTTTTGGGTTTAATCTTCTGGTTGATAATTCGACTAAAATAGCCTGTATCAACATACAATGCTTGCGCTAATTCCTTTGATTTTCTTTTTTGCATCTGCATATTGAATTTAATAAACGCAACTAAATTTTTCATTTAAACCAAAACCACTCCCTTCGCAAAATACATAATTACAAGTCTGCTAATCTTTGGGCTCATGTTCAACTTCTGATGATTATTCATAAATACATTGATAGGGGCATCTATCATTTGTCCTGGAATCATACCCACAGGATGATAACGATTTTGTTTATACGTTTTCTTCTCCTTGTCTTTGAGAGAAGAAACAGGCATATAGCACTTAAGGATGACGCTTGTTGTTATTTTAACAACTATTTAGATCTTTTTCAACAATTGCTTTATGGCAAACTTATGATAAGTATTGATTAGAATTGGCAATTTTGTTTAAAATCCTGCAGAATTATTAGAAGAAAAAAGATTATAACTTTAATTTTAAATTTGATAAATTTGTTAAAAAGATAAAAATATATTGAATTAAACTGATGCTTTTATCATTATTCTAAAAAGCAAAAAATAAAAGTATTATACAATTTTTTTGAAAATACACCAAAATGTCGTATTTTCAATTTTGTCATTCCTTTTTGCTATTGCTCATTGTTTGAAAATATATTATAGTGAAATAGAGAGAAGGAACAGCAACAAATGGGCTTATAAATGACGCCTAAAAGAACATAAATAATTTTTCACCCTGATGAATTAAGCGTTATAGATTCATCTCAACAATTGAGGGCATCTTTTTCAGGTTATGAACCTGATGCTAGAATTTTAAGTCTTAACTTCAATGTAAAGCTAGGCTATCTGTTTTGCTTTGCTTTTAAATAAATCATTAGATTGAACTAATATACAACAGTGAGTTAGAAAAGAGGTGCATTTAAATGAAGACTTATATGCATAAAATGATTAAAAGAAGTTTACTTATATGTCTGATTCTTGTAGGTATTCAGATGAGTTCCCTTTTTATGAGTGATGTTCCTAAAGAAGCTAATATGGGATATGTGACATATTTTACAATTCAAAATTCCAGCAGAGAACTGCTGTATACGATTGTTTTAATCCTGCTTTTGCCATCCTTTTCTCTGTTAGATGAATTTGAGTCTGTCAAAAACCATCATCATTACATGACAATCACCAGGATTGGTTATAAGGAGTACTTAAAGCGTACACTTCTAACAACTTTTATGACTGCATTTTTAAGCAGGTTACTAACAGAGTTGGCTGCAGTTAATTGTATTCACTTTTTTTACTCTCGTTTTGATTTTCAGGAATTATTGGGATATATGGTGTTAGTGAATGACAGTCCCTTAGTAAATACTGCAGTTTATATAGTTTTGGCATCTTTAGGTACTGGTGTTTTTTCCTGCTTTTGGTTTTCTTTGATCCAATTTATTAATAATAAATACATCTACAGAGGAATAATGATTCTTTGGCAGTTTATAGCAATGATCGGTGCTTCTTTTTTAGTTAGTCTGTTCAATACGCATACAGAGAAAGCATTTGCTGTTTTGACAGCCTTTGTCCCAACAAGTTTAATGACTCCGGGACAAATTTATGAATCCCAATGCATTTTAAATTTTAGCTGTGCCTTATTTGTTTATGGGTTTTTAACAATGATTTTATTATTTGTTACATATAAGGAGCGATTGAAACATGCTTAGGTATTATTTTAAAACTTTTAAGTCTTTTTGGTTTCTCTTATATATGGCGATGATTATATCAACTTTTATAAAATATGAGTGGAGTTCAGTCAATATATCTGTCCCAATTGATGATTGGCTGATTACCAATCATATGATTACTATGTTTACGAATAATGCTTTTTTAATTTATTCTTTTGTAAGAACTGCTGCATTAGAACGTGTTATAGATCAGGTCATTGTTCGGATCAAGGAGGAAAGAGCAATCGCGGAAATGATCAAAATTTCATGTTTAGATATATTGCTTTATATCTCTTTGACTTATCTGATCTTGTTGGCTATTAATAGTTCTTCCATCATGTCATTAGGCGTCGTAATCATTTTTTTAGCTATGAATATCTGTTTATTTGCCATTTACGAAATATTGTTTATACTTACAATTTTACATCGGATACCTTTAAGCTTTGCCCTAATTCCGTTTATATTAAATATCTTATTTCATTATACAGTGATTCCAATGATTTTTTATTAAAGGGGGAGAGAATAGAATGAGTCAGAAGATAATGATGGAAACAAAAAAACTAAATAAAAGCTTCCATTTTCCAGTGATTAAAGATTTAGATTTTACTGTTCAAAGAGGAGATTTAATTCTTATTCAAGGCGCAAATGGATGCGGGAAATCTACCTTGTTGAAAATCATTTCAGGTATAATGAAGCCTGATCAGGGAGAAGTTGTTTTTTATGAGCCTTATAAAATAGGTGCGCTAATTGAAAATCCTAACTTTATAGAAAATGAAACGGCATTGTATAATATGAAGTTTCTGATTGAATTAACCACAACGTTTGATATTGGCAGCGTTCAAAAATATTTTGAAATGTTTAATCTGAATATCAGAGATAAAACACGCGTAAAAAAATACAGTGTAGGCATGAGACAAAAATTAGGGATTATTCAGGCAGTGATGGAAGATCAGAATTTTATTCTTTTTGATGAACCGACCAGGGGCTTGGACAGGGCAAGTGTGGCTGTTTTTGAAAATTTGATTCATACTCTTAACAAAATCGAAGGTAAAACCTGCATTATTTGTGCGCATGATGGCGTTCAAGGTATCAAGTTTAATAGAATACTGGAAATGGACGATGGAAAACTCATTGAAGAATCATATTTATAAATATCGCTTTTTGCTTCTTGCAGTATTAATCAAAATCATAGGTGCAGTTACATTTTCAGGTTTTTCATATTATAAAATCATTTTCTCTATGCCTGCAAGACTGATTGAACAGGTTTATGCTTTAACGATTTGTATTTCTGAATCATATTTTTTAATAGACGTCTTGCTTGATTACTTTCAAATGGAAAATGAGATAAAAGTCCGAATCAATAAAAACAGATTATATCGCATTTATTTCAAAAAAACTTGTTTGGCATTCGGAACGATCGTTTTGATTCAATTGTTTTTAGGGTACTTCCAGCCGCTGACCTCTCAGACTGTTTTTTTCATCTTTTTATATTATTTATTAACTGTTTTTGCTTTTTGGAAGCTAACGACTTTTTTTGGAAGGAAACAGGAAACGATTTTGCTTTTCAGTCATGTGGCTTGTGAGGCAGTAATCAGAGTTTGTTTTGCGGCTATTATGTAGATAAATGATGAGCAGTGAGAGTTTCTCAGCTGCTCTTTTTTGAAAAAAATTTTTTCATATTTTAAAAACTCATATACAAAATGCAATGAAAGCGTTATAATTTTATTGTTGAAGGAGGAATTGAAATGAGTTTTCCAAAAGGATTTTTATGGGGCGGCGCAACTGCTGCCAATCAGTATGAAGGCGGATATCTGTCAGGCGGTAAAGGATTAGCTGTTGCTGATACTTTAACTGGCGGAGATGGTATCCATGGTATTCCACGTACATTTATTGTGGAACTTGCAGATGGTACAAGAAAGAAATTTACGACACAGGATGAAATTCCTGCAGGGGCTAAAGCGATTGTAGATGAAAATACTTATTATCCTAGCCATGTCGCAACAGATTTCTATCATCATTGGAAAGAAGACATTGCTTTATTTGCAGAAATGGGCATGAACGTTTACCGTTTATCTATTAACTGGACAAGAATCTTCCCAAATGGTGATGATGAAACACCTAATGAAGAAGGTTTAAAATTCTACGAAGATGTTTTCAATGAATGTCACAAATATGGTATTGAACCATTAGTAACAATTTATCATTTTGACTGCCCATTACATTTAGCTAACGAATATGATGGCTGGGTTTCAAGACATACAGTGGATGCTTTTGAAAAATATGCTCGCACCATCTTTACTCGTTATAAAGGTTTGGTTAAATATTGGTTAACAATTAATGAAATCAATATCAACACTAACTTCATGATGAATGGTGTTCATGAACATAAAACAAATAAACAGAACGCTGAACAGGCTAGATGGAATTTATTTGTTGGTTCCGCAAAGGCTGTTAAAATTGGTCATGAAGTTGATCCTGAAAACAAAATCGGTCTGATGATTGCGCATGGTGCATCTTACCCACGTACTTGTGATCCTGAAGACGTTATGGCTGAAATCGAAGGTGCTCATAGCTTCAAATGGTTCTATGGTGATGTACAGTGCCGTGGTTATTATCCAGAATATAAATTAAAACAGCTTGAAAGAGATGGTATCGTCATTAAGAAAGAAGAAGGCGATGACGAAATCTTAAAAGAAGGCGTTGTTGATTTCTATTCATTCTCTTATTACAGCTCTAATACATTTGCAGCTCATCCTGAAAAATATCAGACAACAGAAGGAAATCAGACCAGAGGCGTAAGCAATCCATACTTAAAAGCCAGTGAATGGGGCTGGACAGTAGACCCAATCGGTTTAAGAGTTAACTTAAATCAGATTTATGATCGTTATCATTTACCTATGATGATTGTAGAAAACGGATTAGGCGCATTGGATAAAGTTGAAGAAGATGGTTCAATCCATGATACATATCGTATCGATTATATGAGAAGCCATATTATCCAGATGAAAAAGGCAATCGAAATCGATGGCGTTAACTTAATCGGTTACACACCTTGGGGACATATCGATTTAGTTTCTGCCGGAACTGGTGAAATGAGAAAACGTTATGGCTTCATCTATGTTAATAGAGATGATGATGGCAATGGTGATTTATCACGTTCTAAGAAAGATTCATTCTATTACATGAAGAAAGTTTATGAATCTAACGGCGAAGATTTAGATTAATTCAATTGAATGCAGAAGTTCCTTTGCACTAGCGGGGGCTTCTGCTTTTTATGTAAGAAAATATCAAATTAAAGGGGAATTGTAATGTATCAATATGCATATGAAAGAATTAGCTGTGATTTTAATGGCTGGAGACCCATTTAAGGCAATGTTTATCATATTGAAAACTATTGATTAATTATCGACGAAAGGGCTGAAGCAGGTTGGCGTTATGTGGGGTTTATGCCGACAAAGCAAAGAGGAACCGGACATATTGAGGAGCTGGATTTAATTTTTGAAAAAAATGAATGAATATAAAACATTCGCTAAAATATTGATGTCAAAAACTTTTGAAGTGCACTATTTAAGGCAATATCAAAAAGATTTGATAGAAAATTATCTGGTAATCATCTATCATCCAGATTTGGAGGTGAACCAAATATGGAAGTTAGTAAACAAATCAAAAAATATCGGCTTAAAATGCAATGGTCCCAGGAAGAATTGGCAGATAAAATATATGTGACCCGTCAAACGATTCCTAATTGGGAAACAGAGAAAAATTATCCTGATGTCCACAGTCTGATACTTTTAAGTAATTTATTTGGTATATCTCTAGATGCATTGGTGAAAGGTGATTTAAAACAAATGAAAGAACAAATTAGTCAGCTGGAGGTAAAAAAGTTTCATCGCGAAGGGATTGTTTTTACAATACTTCTGATTTCTATGACTGTATCGCTTGTACCCTTAATGGTATCATGGGAAAGATCATTGGGGGCATTTTATGGCTTTTAATAGCAGCAGTTACTTTATATGATGCTTTTCGGATTGAAAAGTATAAAAAGCTTTACAATATTCAAACATATCAGGAAATTATTGCCTTTATGGAAGGAAAATGCTTAGATGAAATTGAACAAATCAGTGAACAGGCAAAAAGGCCATATCAAAAAATATTATTAATGCTGTGTTCTATGGCAGTTAGTATCATAGTGACTTTTATTATGCTTATGTTGTTCAAAATTTTTTGATGCACATGATATTTTGAAAAAAATTATACCTTTATTAAAGAAGCAACTACAACTCCATGAAGCTGCTTTTTTTAATCACTGATGATATTGATACAAAAAAGATACCCCACAAGGGGTATCTCAAATGATTAATTACTTAATAATTTCTCCTTCTTTAGCACCGCCGCAAGCATTTGATTCATCTGTATCAATATGCATTGCACAAGCGAATTTTTCGCTGACACGGCAGACAACATCACCAAATACTAATGAACGTCCATCTGTTTCAACTTTAACGCTGACGATCTGTTTATCTTCAACGCCAAATTCAGCGGCATCGGCAGGTGTTAAATGAATGTGACGTTTTGCAGCGATTACGCCTTTTTCTAAAGTAACTTCACCGCAAGGTCCAACAAGTTTGCATCCGGCAGTACCTTCGATATCGCCAGATTCTCTGACTAATGCTTTAATGCCAGCACTTCTGGCATCTGTTAAAGATAATTCAACCTGTGTTGCATTACGAACTGGTCCAAGAATGCTGACACCTGGAATTTCTTTCTTTTCACCAACGACAGTAACACGTTCTGCACAAGCATACTGACCTGGCTGAGATAAATCTTTTTTATGTGTTAATTGATAGCCTTTACCGAATAAAGTTTCTAAATCTTCCTGACTTAAATGCACATGACGTGCGGATGTTTCAACTAAAATTTTTCTTGCCATAATATTCTCTCCTTTTCACATCTATGATTTTATCCCTTTTTCGACTATATTTCAAGTCTTTTTCAGATATGTTTAAAAGGCCTGACAGTAAAAAATAAAAAAGGCATAATCATTATCCTATGGCAGAGAATTTGTGTTATAATATAGGCCAAGAGGTGATGGGTATGCCACTGGCTTTAAATTTATTTGATGAACTGAATAGCTGGCTTGCTGGAAATGGTTCAGTTGTTATTTCAGCTTGTCGGACAATTATAGATATATTATTAGTTTGGCTGCTGCTTTTTTATTTGATTGAGATTGTCAGGCGCAACATTAGAACCTTACAGATTTTTAAAGGGGTACTGCTGGTTTTTATTATAAAATTACTGGCAAATGTATTGAGTTTGAATATGGTTTCCTGGCTGGTTGATCAGATTTTAAATTGGGGCGTTGTTGCATTGATTATTGTATTTCAGCCGGAAATCAGAACAATGCTCGAAAAGCTGGGGCAAACAAGAGTGATCTCTAATGTAACAACGTTGTCTAATCCGGAAAAAGAAAAACTTGTCAATGAAATTTACGAAGCCTGCAGACAGATGTCGGAAGATCATACAGGGGCTTTGATTTCTTTTGAGAGGGAGCAGTCTTTGATGGATTATATTGCTTCTGGTGTTCAAATAAATGCAGATGTTAATTCAGATTTGCTTTTAACGATATTTATGGAGGGGACGCGTCTGCATGATGGGGCTGTTATTATTCAGGGAAAAGAAATCCGCTGTGCTTCAGCTTTTTTTCCCCAGACTCATCGTGAATTAAGTCCTAAATATGGTGCCCGGCATCGTGCGGCATTAGGGGTTAGTGAGGTAACGGATGCTTTAACGATTGTTGTTTCAGAGGAAACTGGAACAATTTCCTTTGCTATCAGAGGAGAGCTGACGCCTGTGCCTGCATCAGAGTTTAAAGATCGGCTTTTAAAAGAAATAGATGCCTTTATTGAACCATCCGCAAACGGAGGTGATCAGCGTGGCTAATCCGGAAGTAAAAAGAGAATTTGATTCTGAAGAGGAGACTGAAGTAAAGAAAGTTAGTGTTGAAAGCAAACAAAAAAGCGCCTCTGAGAAATTCTTGAATTTTATGAAAAAAACAAGGGAAGATGAGCAAAAAAAGGAAGAAGCCAAAGCTCAAAAAAGCAGTGCCAAGCAGGAGAGCAGTATTGATGTTTCTTCATTTGTTATTAATCTGTCCAGATCACTTTCCAAACTGATTAATAAAGTGAATATGTGGATTGATGTGATGCTTGCCTCATCCCAGAGAATCAGGGTTTTATCGCTGTTTATGGCTTTGATCCTATGTTATTTTATTAATGGAGGCAGTGGTATTGCCACAACAAAATCTATTGACTATATAGATAATGTACCAGTCACAGTGTTTTGTGGTGAAGAATATGAAATGACTGGTCATCAGGATACGGTAACTGTTCAGTTGATTGGCGATTATGCCTCTATACAGTGGGCAAAGGTGATGAAGAATTATTCTGTTATATTAAATGCCGAAGATAAATCAAGCGGTAATTATGAACTGAGCTATCGTGCAGATGGTTTTTCATCCGGCCTTGATGTAAAAGTAATCCCGGAGACTGCTAAAGTGAATATTTCAAAAAAAATGACAAAGTCTTTTGCATTAGAATATAGCTTTACTAATAAAACAGAACTTGATCCTGCTTATACCTTAAAAGAACCGCAGCTTGCTTTTCTGGAAGTAGATGTGACTGCCGGAGAAACGACATTGGATAAAATTGACCGCGTTGTGGCCCGGATTGATGTGGGCGGATTAACGGAATCGGTACGGGATCAGGAAGCACCGATTGTGGCCCTGGATTCAATGGGGAATGAATTGGATGTTAAGATTGCCCAGAGTACTGTTCTTTATGATCTTGATGTTGTCAGCTTTTCTAAAGTTGTACCTGTTAAACTGGAGACAAAAGGGGATGTTGACAGCAAGTACTATTTAAATAAATTAATTCCTTCCGTCTCTTCAGTAACAATTTATGGACAGGAGGCTGATTTAGAAAATATTAATGAAATAACCGCAGCCGTTAATATTGCAGGTCTGAATGCCAATACGGAAATTAGCGGTGTTGCCTTAAATGTACCTGAAGCAGTGAAAAAGATTTCAGATAAAACGATTTCGGTTAAGATTGAAGTCGAAGAGAAGATTGATAAAACAATTAATAATATTCCTATTACACTTGAATCGACGCCTTCAGGTTTGAATGCACGATTAATTAGTACCACTAAGGTATCACTCCGGGTTTCAGGACCAAAATCAAAAATAGATGCTTTAGATGCTTCCAGTCTTAAAGTTTATATTGATTTATCCGGCGCTTCTGCAGGAACAGCCAGCTATGAACTGAAAATTGCTGATCAGGATCCGGCAATTGATTATGAGTGGACAGGTGCATCCAGTGCAGATGTGGCGATTACAGAGAACTAATATAGTTCTCTCAGGCTGTTGACAAAGTGGTAGATTTTTCTTCAATCTATCACTTTGTTTTTAATTTTTTATGCAAATTGATAAATTTGTATCATTTTCTTTATATTTTTATCCTTTGTGTTAGTAGAAAGGATATTTATTATACCTTTCCTTTTCTTCATTTTTGCTAGTTTTCCTAAATTATGGCAGCCAAAAATAATCAACGATTCATGTTGATTTTTCTTTAACCCTCTTATTCTTGTAAATCTTAATCCATGCTTCTCTTTGCAGTCTGCATAGACTCTCTCTATCGTTTCTTTTCTCAATGGATATATTTCCTTCCATTCTGGTGTGTATCTGATTTCATTCGCTAACTCTCTGTATTCCTCCCATACATGTCTCATGATCACCTTCTGATGATTTCTGCTTTTTGTACACTGTTCTAAAAATGGACATCCTTCACAATCCTTTGGATTTGATTTGTATTCCTTATATCCTGACTTGTTTGTCGTTGTATATTTCAGTTCCTTATTATTTGGACATATATAAATATCTAATGTTTCATCATAGGTATATTCACGTTTCTTGAAGAAACCCTTCTTTGTCATTGGTCTTTTATATGGAAGATATGGTCTAATTCCATCCTCAATGATTTCTCGACATATGGCCGGTGTTATGAATCCTGCATCCAGGCTGATGTTATGTATTGAATCTCCATAGATATCTAGCAGTTTTTTATAGGCATCATGAAAAACAACACTATCATGCAGATTGCCTGGTGCTACTGTATTATGCAGTACAAATCCATGTCTGTCACAAAATGTGAGGTTTGTATATGCAAAGCATTTTTGCTTTTCTCCTTTATGAAAGCATCCGCTCTCTGGATCTGTTTTGCTGACCTTGATTGATTTTGTTCCTTTCCCTTCAGTCAGTTCTCCGGTCTCTTCATCATAGATGAGCTCTATATCTTCCGTTGCTTTTAATGGCTTTTTCCCATGTTTTTCTCTGTCTTTATTGATTTCCTCAAGAAGTTCATCTTCATAATACTTTTTCGTGATCTCTACAACCTTGTTTTCATGTTTTTTGTTGTTGGCATTCGCTTTTCTATGCGTTCCATCTCCAAATACTGTACCGAGGTCTACGAAATCATATGTTATTGCTTCTTTGATGATCTTATCAAAGATTTCATCAAAGACTTTTGAATCTCCATATCTTCTGATGTAGTTCTGTGACCATGTCGAATAGTTTGGAACCACATCATCAATAGACAAGCCTAAAAACCATCTATAAGCAAGATTAACCTTTATTTCTTCGCATGTTCTTCTCATGGAATGAATGCCAAATGTAAAATTAATAAAAAGCATTTTAAAAAGTACCACAGGATCTATGCTTGGTCTTCCAAAAGAACTGTATAAAGGCCTAACGAGAGGATATATAAAATTCCAGTCGATAGCTTTTTCAAGTTCTCTTACCTTGTGATCCAATGGTACCAGTTCTTCAATCGTACTAAAGATAAAGCTGTCATTTTTTCTATTGTTTAAACATGTCATTGCCATAATATTTTACCTCCAAGTATGCACATATATTATACCATATTTCCATAATATAGTGATAAAATAAAAGTCGTGGTGCCTCAATGTTTGCATACTTGGAAAGAGGTCATTCACGACTATCCCTATAATACCATATATTTTTCTTTTTGAAAACAAAAAAGCTGTTGACTTTCACTTTGTCAACAGCCTGAGAGAACTAATATAGTTCTCTTTTTTCATTTTTTTCACACTGAATCACACATTCCCTTGATAAATTGAAAATAATAGTTTATTATGATGGTGGACGAGGTGATAATATGAAATATAAGATTAACATTATTGATGATGAAAAGAACTTGAATGATTTAGTTCGTGCATATTTAGAAAAAGAGGATTTTATTGTTTATTCCTTTTATACATATGATGAAGCAATGATGCATGTGGATGACGATGTGCATTTGTGGATAGTTGATATCATGCTTGATAAACACAGCGGTTTTGATTTATTTAATGAAATCAAAGCGCATGCTCCTGATATGCCAATCGTGTTTATGTCCGCAAGAGATCAGGAGTTTGACAGAATCATCGGCCTGGAAAAGGGCAGTGATGAGTATATTACGAAACCGTTCGCAATGAAAGAACTTGAATTAAGAATCCGTAATGTGCTTAAACGGGTTTATAAGAATAATCCTTTCTTAACCGAAGTGGATGGTTATCTCATTGATGAGGCTAAGCGCCGTGTGAGCATTGATGGAGAATATATTGAACTAACGACTAAAGAATATGATTTGCTTTTGTTCTTTGTAAAAAATAAATCTATGGCTTTATCACGTGATCAGGTTCTTTCAAAAGTCTGGGAAAAAAATTATTTTGGATCTGACCGTGTCGTAGATGATACGCTGCGTCGTCTGAGAAAGAAAATGCCTGATTTAAATGTTAAAACTATTTATGGTTATGGTTACCGGCTTGACTAATGTTAAAAAAGATAGGAAATGCTTTTAAACGTTTATCATTAACTAAACAGCTTCTTCTAATTCTTTCTTTGACAGCGATCAGTGTTGTTATCTTGATTGTACCTTATATTGAGTATAAAATGCAGTCCATTGTTACTGATCAGCTTTTTACAACTATCAGTGACAGTCAGCGCGTTATGATTGCCTTCTATGAAGGCAGAGATCAGGGGTTTCCTTCTGGTTCAAAAATTGATTTTAAAGTTTCTACACTGCTTTATGATGTTAATAAAAATACAGCTGAACCTATTTCCAATAACAAAGATAAAGATGCCGGCTGGGAACTTTTGACTTACATCATTAACCCCAAGTTGGCAGAAATGATTATTAGTAATCAGTCCAGCGGTAAATATGTGACACAGCTGCCTGAGGGCAGAGAAGTTTACTTCGTCATTACGCATAGTGAAACGAATGCGGATAAATATTGGATTTCATATGCTTTTAATGATATTTCCACTGAACTTTTAGAAACAATCAGAAACGAACTTGTCAATGTGTTATACGGTGTGATTATCCTGATTGCCCTGATTTTGATTTTATGGATCTATACGATGATAAAACCGCTCAGACAGATTAAAAATTATATTCGTGCTATTAAGCAGGGAAAGAAATTTAAACTAACAATGCATCGTTCAGATGAGATTGGTGAAGTCGCCGATGCTTTGATTGAGATGGAAGCTGAATTGAATCGACAAAACAAACTGCAATCGGATCTTATCCATAACATTTCGCACGATTTAAAAACGCCAATTGCGATTATCCGTTCTTACAGTGAATGTATGAAAGATGATATTTATCCTTATGGGGATAAGAATAGCTCTTTGGACGTGGTTATTGAAAATGCTGACCGATTGGAAAAGAAAGTTAAGGATTTTCTGTATCTGAATCGTTTAGATTATCTGGAGGAAAAAGATGTATGCCAGGATACGATTGATGTCGGAGCGATTGCCAGTCACTTAGTTTCAGAACTGGCACCGCTAAATGAAAAAATTCATTTTGTGACAGATATTTCGTCGGCAATGTATACAGGGGAATATGATCACTGGTACAGCGCACTAATGAATATTCTGGATAATGCTTTGCGTTATGCATCCTCAACAATCAAAGTCAGTGTCAGTGAGCAAATGATCCAGGTTTATAATGATGGCAGTCATGTAGATGAAAAGTTAATAGCCGAAATTTTTGAGCCTTATACCAAAGGCCCTAAAGGAAATTTCGGATTAGGAATGTCTATTGTTTATAAAATAGTAACAATGTATCATTGTGTGATTACGGTAGACAATATTGATGATGGTGTTGTCTTTATCATCAAAAAAAGCGACTAGGGAGATTACTCCTTAGTCGTTTTTGATTCATTGAATAATTCGGCAAATGTCACTGTATTGCCGGCAAGTCCCTGTAAATCACTTGGAATAATAATTTTTGTAGATTTGCCATCCGCAAGTTTTTCCAGAGCTTTAAAGCCTTGCAGTGCAAGATAAGCTTGATCAGGATTTGCTTCATTAATATAGCTGATACCTTTTGCCTGTGCTTCATATACCAGACGTAGTGCTTCAGCCTGACCTTCAGCTTTTGCAATAGCAGCTTCTTTTTCAGCCTCAGCTCTTAATACCATGGCTTCTTTTTCACCTTCAGCTGTTAAGATAGAGGATTGTTTCTTACCTTCAGCCTGGAGAATTGCTTCACGACGTTCACGTTCTGCACGCATCTGTTTTTCCATGGCTTCCTGAATATCGCGAGGCGGAATAATGTTTTTAACCTCAACACGGTGAACCTTAATTCCCCAAGGATCTGTCGCTTCATCCAAAATAGAGCGCATCTTTGTATTGATAATATCACGGCTGGTTAATGTTTCATCCAGTTCCAGATCACCAATAATATTTCTCAGCGTTGTTGCAGTCAGATTTTCAATCGCATTGATAGGTCTTACAACACCGTAAGTAAATAATTTAGGGTCTGTAATTTGGAAGTAAACAACAGTATCAATCTGCATTGTAACGTTGTCTTTTGTGATAACTGGCTGCGGATCGAAATCGACAACCTGTTCTTTTAATGATACGCGGTTAGAGACGCGATCTAAAAATGGGAACAAAATATGCAGACCAACCTGACAGGTTCTGTTGTAAGCACCCAAGCGTTCTACAACATAGGCATTTGACTGAGGAACAATTCGAATTGTCATTGCGGCCAGGCAAAGAACAACTAGAAAAATAATGGCTAAAACAATGTAAATAATAATTTGATCCATAACTTAACCTCCTTTATGAATGTAATGGACGAACAACAAGTTTAACGCCTTCTATGGCTAACACTTCGACACGGTCACCAACATTGATGGTCATATCCTCACGAGTAATAGCAGACCAGAATTCACCCTGAACTTTTACTTCGCCGCGTTCATCTAATGAAAATGCTTTGGTAACCACAGCATGTTTGCCAATCAGGCGGTCGCTGTTTGTTTTAACAATGTTTCCGCGAAGGAATTTTTTGGCAAGCGGGCGTGTGATACAAATGAAGATGATTGACACGACTGCAAAGGCGGCAATCTGTAACCCAACTGATACATGCAAGTAAGCCAGCAGCATTGCGACAACACCGCCGATACAGAACCAGATACTGACAAGGTCAACAGTAACAGCCTCAAAAATACCTGCCGCAACGATGATAAAAAGCCAGATCAAAGACATATCCATAAATACGACTCCCCCTTTCTTATAATTGGACAATCATGATTTGATTGTCCTCATCAAACTCTGCATCCAGTTTAATCCCCTTATCCTGGTTGTAGTCGAGGCTAAAGCGTGCAGCGATTTCTTTCATGAAATTTTTATTGCTGATACGGCCATAGCTTTTCCCCAAAGAAATCTTATGTAGATTTGCTCTTGGATATATGTTTAACTCAACATCCTCTTTGGAAATGGGCTTAATGGCCAACTGTCTGGTGTTAGCATCATAGCCTAACAAAACAAAACGAACATCTTCAAATGGCCGACAGGCTGCTTTATTTAAAGTTATATTCGTTTCGTATAAAGTAACGGATGTATTAGCGACATCGTTTTTTGCCCATACAAAATTCATACTCTACCTCCTTTTCAGATTTATTATATTATAAAAATTATTTTTTTGCAAGATATTTTATTTGAGATATATTGATGGCACGAAAAAAGCAAATATGGTATGATAAAAAAGAAAGTGAGTGATCCTATGAAATTTAAAAAAATATTATGTGTTTTAGCACTGATGGTATTTGCTGGCTGTCAGGCAAATACTAATTCGGAAATAGAGGAATCCAAGGAACCATTTACTGTCCAGCTTTTTTACTCTAAAACCTGTCCGCACTGCAAGCAGCTTAAAGAAAACTTGCTTCCGGCCATTGAAGAAGCATTTGGCAGTCAGGTAACGATCGAACAGTATGATATCGATGAAGACAAGAGTATTGAGCTTTACGATAGCTATATTGGTATTTACGATCCAGAAACCGAAAGCTGGGAAAAAGAAGGACTTTTAGAGGGCGTGGATGAGGATTCTGCGTCTCGAAATTATTATATTCCTCTGATGGTCATCGGTGATTATTATGCTTTTATGGGTTATACGGAATCATTAAAAGATGCCTATATTCAGGATATGCATTTAGCATTGCAGGGCCGTAAGCTGGCCACTGGCGATGTTGAGGCGGGAAGATGGCTTTTTAGAAATGAAGAATAAAACAGTTCTCTGTATTATGGTATTTACAGCACTGCTGTGCGGCTGTGCACATAAAGATAAAATCAAACTCGATATTTTTTACGCCACAACCTGTGCGTCATGCAAAGCCCTGGAAAATGGTTTGCTGTTAACTTTAGACAAGACAGATTATGAGGTTGTGATGCATGATATTGATACGGAAGACAGTATTGAATTATATCGGGAGATCATTGATGAATTGGAAAATCCGGGTGTGTCTTTAAAAAATGATTTATCTGTTCCTCTGATTGTTTACAGAGGAAAATTGGCAATGGTTGGCTATACGCCTGCGATGGATGAGCTGATTTTAAAGATGCTTCAGGAAGCAAGACAAGGCAAGTTAAATATAAACCAGCTGCCCAGCGGCGTTTGGGTGTTTAAGGAGGAGTAACGATGGGATTATCTGTATTTAAAGCTGATGAAACATATAAGCGTTATTTTAATAAAGAAGTGCTGACAAACGGAGTAGGTTATGTTGTATCCAGTGACAGTGCTGTCTGTGGATTCTTTTCATTTATTTTTCTTAACGATCACCAGGCAACCATGAATTTCCCATATTGTCTGGATAAAAAGGCAATTGAGCTTGCCTTTCTGACTTTTTTGAATGACTATCCGCAAATAACAGAACTTAAAAGTTTGAGCATGCAGAAACTTGATTTTTTAGGCTTTGATCAAAAAATATACAAAAGGAAGGGGAGTTGATTATGCCTACACCACACAATGAAGCAGCGACAGGCGAAATAGCTGAAACTGTCCTGATGCCCGGAGATCCGCTCCGTGCCAAATTTCTTGCGGAACATTATTTGGAAGATGTTACTGTTTTTAATACCGTCAGAAATATGCTGGGATATACGGGAACATATAAAGGAAAACGTGTATCTGTGATGGGCTCTGGCATGGGCATGCCATCCATTGGTATTTATTCTCATGAACTCTATGCTTTTTATGGCGTGGAGAAAATTATTCGTATCGGATCTTGCGGGGGATTAGCGAAAGATATCCATTTGCGTGATTTAATTATTGTTCAGGGCGCTTGTACAGATTCCAATTTTGCGCATCAGTTTGAACTGCCGGGAACTTATTCTGCAATCAGTGATTTTTCTTTGTTGGAAGCGGCGGTACAAAAGGCGCGGGAATACAATGTTCCTTTTCATGTTGGCAATGTGATTGCTTCGGATCTGTTCTATCATGCAGATAGTGGTTCCGCAGCGAAATGGGCGAGTGTTGGCTGCCTGGGGGTTGAGATGGAAAGTTATGCCCTGTTTTTAAATGCTAGTTATCATCATAAGAAAGCTTTAACACTTTTAACGGTTTCTGATCATCTTTTTACAACTGAAGAAACAACAGCTAAAGAGAGAGAACAGACATTTACCGATATGATGAAAATTGCTTTGGAGATTGCCTGATGAAAGTACCTTTTGCCTTCTACGATTTTGATGATACGCTTTTAAAGCACGATTCCATGGGATTTTTATTTTTCTATTATGTGAAAAAACATCCCCTGAGTTTTTTTAGAGGTTTCTGGATTGGCTTTCTATTTTTGCTTTATTTATTAAAGATTGTTTCTTTTCAGAAGGTTAAGGAAGCTTTAATTTTTCCTCTGGCTAAAATGAGTGATGAAGAGATAAAACAGTTTTATGAGGAGGAGCTGATTGGACGTTACTATCCTGAGGTGCTGGCATCACTTAAAGAACATGCGGCAAATGGCCTGCATGTCTGGCTGGTTTCCGCATCACCTGAACCATACCTTTTTTATACAGATCTGCCTGTGGAAAAAGTAATTGGGACCTCAATTTTAAGAAAAGATGGACACTGGACAAATAAAATGATTTCTAAAAACTGCAAGGGAGAAGAAAAAGTTGAACGCATTAAGCAGATGCTTGAGGAGGTACAATTGGAAATTGACTTTGAGAATTCTTATGGCTACAGTGATTCTGATTCTGACTGGCCAATGCTTTTATTAGTAAAAAACCGTTATCGTATCAATAAAAAAAACGGCAAAATAATGCCGTTTGTCAAGGGAGCCTAGCTCCTTTTTATTTAGTTAAAATCGTCAAAAAGAAGCATGGCATTGATAATACCGCTGATTCCTACAATGATATAGACTAACCGGCTTAAAAATGAATCGACACCAAAAAGTGCAGAAACCAGATTAAAATTAAACAATCCAATAAGGCCCCAGTTAATAGCGCCAATCACCGTAAAAACCAAAGCTATTTTCTGAATAGTACTCATCATCAAACCTCCTTTTTTCTAGTATATCCACTTTAAATGATTTCATTCTTTTTTAACAATGATTATTCACCTTTTGAATTTATGGAATGCAGCTTTTGGATATTCATAACATATCCTAAAAAAAGATTCATAGAATATATTAGAAAATGAGGTGAATGACATGAAAAAAATTCTAATCGCTGCAGCAACAGCTGTGATTTTGATTTCAGGGCTGATCTTTTATAAAATTTCTCATCCTTCGATATCAAGGAAAGCAGAAGATTTGCGTGAGGAAATGACTTCTTATCAGCTGCAGGCAACGATGAAAATGCTGGATGGTGAAGACTTAAAAACCTTTTTAGTGACAAGTGCTTATTTAAAAGAGGGAGATCAGGACCTTTTTTGCGTAAGTCTTGAAGATCAGTCTTCCAGACAGCAGCAGCGTATTATAAAAAATGCAGATGGTGTATTTGTGATTGCACCCAGTTTGAACAGAGCTTTTCAATTTCAAAGTGAATGGCCGTTTAATTCTTTTAAGCCATATATTATGCAGACAGTGATGGAGGTATTTGACGGGGATTTCGAAGAAGAAAAAATTGATGGCGGCTATCAGGTAAGTTCCTTGTTGTCGTATCCATCTGATCCAAGGGTTACTCATATGGATGCTATTTTTGATGATGATTTAAATCTTAAAAATGTAACTTTGTACGATGAAAATGAAACGGAAATTGTCATGTTGGATGTGACTAGCTTTGAATGGAATCCATCATTGGATAAAAGTTTATTTGAAGTGACCGTTCAAAATGAAGTATCTGCCAATATCAGTTATGCAGAAGACCTGCCATTTTATCCATTAGAAAATTTAGGCAATGAACTTGTTGATCAGACAAAAGCGGATATTAATGGCAGTGAAAAACATGTTTTAAGATTTTCAGGAGAAGATTATTTCACAATCGTTGAAAATTCTATCAGCGTCAGTGAAAGCTTTATGATTGAGCCAATGAAAGGCGATATACTGGAAATGGCTGGCGGCATTGCCGTTGTATCAGATGAAGTGGTCAGTCTTTTAGATGGAGATGTTATTTGCCAGGTTTTTTCCAATGATCTTAGCACTGAAGAAAAACTTCAGATTCTCAGCAGTATGCAAAATAGCGTTGTCATCGAGCCTTAAATAGTCTATAATAGATTGGCGAGGTGTTCAAAAATGGAAAAATACCGTGATACGTATTCGGAGATCAATTTAGGAGATTTGAAGGACAATATTACTTATATTTCAGAGAAATGCCGTAAACCAATGATGGCGATTGTTAAGGCGAATGCTTATGGACATGGTGCCTGTACAGTTGCTAAAAGCTGTGAGGAAACTGGCAGAGTCAGTATGTTTGGCGTAGCTACCCTGGGTGAAGGTGTCGAACTTAGAGAAGGGGGCATTCAAAAGGATATTTTGGTGTTAGGTGCTACACGTATTGAAGATGCCTTGATTGCCAGCCAGTATGATATTTCTATCAGTGTTTTCTCTATGGAGTTTGTGGATCACTTGGTTGAAGCGCCTCTGGCATACCCTTTGAAAGTGCACATTAAATTGGATACTGGCATGAATCGTTTAGGTTTGAAGGGGAAGGAACAATTTGAAAGTGCGCTGGAGACTTTAAAAAAGAATCCTATGATCCAAGTGGAAGGCGTCTTTACACATTATGGTGCTGCCGACGAATTGAACAGTACTTATGATGAACAGTTTGCCCTGTATCAAAGTATTGTTGGGGATTATCGTTTTAAATATATGCATGCGGCAAATACTGCTGGCGCTTTATATCATTATGAACAGCTGACTAATTTAGTACGGGCTGGCATTGCAATTTATGGTGTTGAACCTAATGGCAGTGATAAAACGGCTTTAAAACAAGTGATGTCTTTAAAAACCCGTGTAGTGATGGTAAAACCGCTTCAAAAAGGTGAGTTTGTTGGTTATGGCTTCACTTATCAGGCTAAAGAAGATGAGTATCTGGCAACTGTACCAATTGGCTATGCCGACGGCATCATTCGTAAGAATCAGAATCGGCATGTTTATATTAATGGCCGTTATTATCGGATTGTTGGTCGTATTTGTATGGATCAGATGATGATTAAAGTGGATGAGCATGTGCATGTAGGTGATGAAGTAGAGATTTTTGGCAAGCATATTTCTTTAAATCAGATGGCAAGAGAACTGGAGACGATTCCTTATGAAATCCTCTGTCTGCTTTCCCCGCGTGTTCAAAGAAAATATATTAATGAATAAAAGGGACTGAAGGTCCCTTTTAGTATAGGAAATAAACAATCATCATACTTAGAAAAGATTGAAAAATTCTGGCAATAACATAACCTTTAAAATCTAAATCAAGGCCATCCAAGACACTCGATACTTGAAAAATGACGGACAAAGAAGAAAATGAAATTAGGCCTGAGGAAATAACTGCAGTTGTTTTTAAAGAAAATCCTGTTAATAAAAGACAGCCCTGACTGAATTCTAAAAGCCCATGGATCAAAGGCTGATTTTCAAAAAACATAGCACACAGAATATTGAATACAAGCATAAATCCATAAATATACACAAAAACAGAGATGCACTGCAGCATTTGCGATTTAATAACAGTTATCAGAGAATCGTGTTGAATATTGTTTTCATTGACAGGGGAAATAGTTTTAGGACGCCATAATAGGGCGATGATAAAATTAGAGAGTACCTGAGCAAAGAAAACCATCCAGCCAATTTGCAAGTTATGATATAATGTATTGCCAAGCGTTAAAACAATAAAACCGATGGAACCATGGGAAGATATTTTTAAAAGCCGGTCTGCACTTTCTTTAGAAATTCTTTTTGATATATAAGCATCTTTAATAAGCTTTGCAAAGGTTGGATAACCGGCAAAAATTGACGCAAGATAAATAGAGGACTCAACTGGATTCATTCGCAAAACAACTGCCAAAGGTTTGGCAAGCAATCTTCCCAAGTGAATAAACAGTCCGTATTCACTGGCAACAGAAAATATCAGCATCAAAAAGAAAAGCGAAAAAAAGAGCTGACGCACAGATAAGAAAGTAGACGCTGTTATTTGATTTATCTGCTGCAAGTGTGTTAAACTATAAATAAAGGTGATAATGATAAGTAATTGTGGTAGATATTGAAATATTTTTTTCATAAAGACCTCCCTTATCATTGTATGCATGAAAGTTGGAAAATAGAGGTGATGTCATGGCAAATATCATTGTTGGGGTAATGACACCTCAGGACATGGCTGTTTTTGATAAAAAGATGAATGAGTTAAGAGAACTTGCCAGAGCACTTGATCTGGATGTCGATTACGAAATGGTCCAAAATCTTAAAGAAATCAATCAAATCAGTTACCTTGGTAAAGGTAAAGTGGAAGAACTGAAAAAATTTATTGATCAATATGATATAGATTATGTGATTTTTAATGATGAACTGACAAGTAATCAATATAATTTTTTAAGCGATATGTTGGAAGCAGAGATTCTTGATCGTACTTCATTAATTTTAGCTATTTTTGAAAAAAGGGCGAGAACCAGAGAAGCTGTTTTACAGGTACAGATCGCTAAACTCAATTATCAGCTGCCGCGTTTAATTGGCGGACATAAGGATCTGATTGGTCAGCTTGGCGGCTCAGGTTTTCGCGGTGCAGGTGAAACTCAGCTGGAACTCGATCGCCGTCAGTTATACCGGGAACTCCATCGTTTAAAACAGGAACTTCAACAGGTCGTATTGCAGCGCCAAACTCAGCGCCAGCAAAGAAAAAATGGCGAACTGCCGGTTGTCGCTCTGGTCGGCTACACAAACAGCGGTAAGTCAACGTTAATGAATGCATTTCTGAAAAAAACGCATCATGAAGACAAAAGTGTTTTTGAAAAAGATATGCTTTTTGCGACACTGGAAACTTCTACCAGAATTGTAGATGGGTATGGTCAATTACCGTTTTTGTTAACGGATACGGTGGGGTTTATTGCTTATTTGCCTCATGTTCTTGTTCAGGCTTTTAAATCTACTTTGGAAGAGATTAAAGAAGCAGATTTACTGCTGCACGTTATTGATGCATCAGATCCTGATTATCTGGAACATGTCGCAACAACGATGCAGGTGCTTGAAGAAATTGGAGCTAAGGATATACCAATGCTCTATCTCTATAATAAAGTTGATTTGGGTGGGTATGCTTTTGTGGAGGCCAGAGATCCTCATCTTTTCATTTCCGCAAAAAACAACATTAACATGGATGCTTTGCAAAAGTATATTCGTCAAACACTTTATCCGCATGTCAAAAGAGTACAGCTGATGATTCCTTATGAGGATGGTGAAATATTCAGTTATTTAAATGCTTATAGTGATATTATTACAACGATTTATCAGGAAAACGGCATTTATGTGGTCGCGGAAATGCTGCCAGGGCTTTTAAAGAAAGTTGAAAAATACTATATTGCAAATTAGGAGGAAGGTTATGGATAAGAAACAATTTTTATTGAATATTACAATTCAAATTGATGCTTATGATGAAACAGAAGCATTGGAAATTTTGAGCCGGGAAGAAACTTTGAAATCTATTGCTAAGGCAATTGCTGCTAATAAAGAGAACCTTCATGAAATCTCTCTGGAACAAAAGCCTGATTTAGTGAATTAATATTTATTCCTGCTAAAAAACTATGTTATAATGATAGAGGAGGTTGATAATATGAAATTAGGAGCAATAGAAGCTGGCGGTACAAAATTTGTTGTTGCTATTGGTGATGAGAATGGGAATGTTGAAAAGAGAGCCTCTTTTCCTACGACAACTCCTGAAGAGACAATGGCAGAAGTTTATCACTTTTTTGATAATACCGATATTGATGCCCTGGGGATTGGTACTTTTGGACCCATTGATCCAGATAAAAACAGTCCAACATATGGCTATATAACAACAACGCCTAAACCATTTTGGGCAAATTATAATATGCTGGGTGATTTGAAAAAACGCTACAATATTCCAATGGGATTTGACACAGATGTCAATGGAGCTGCTTTGGGAGAATTGCAATTCGGTGTTGCCAGAGGTCTTGACAGCTGTCTTTACCTGACTTTTGGAACAGGTGTTGGCGGCGGCGCAATTGTTGAAGGCAAACTTGTTCATGGTCTTTTACATCCGGAAATGGGACACATTAAATTGATCCGTCATCCAAATGATACATATCAAGGACATTGCCCATATCATCATGATTGTTTGGAAGGTCTGGCTGCTGGTCCTGCTATTGAAGAAAGATGGGGCAAAAAAGGTATCGAATTGCCTTCAGATCATGAGGCCTGGGATATGGAAGCTTATTATATTGGTCAGGCATTGGCAACTTTTATTCTGACACTTTCACCAAAGAAAATTATTCTTGGCGGCGGAGTGATGAAACAACGACAGCTATTCCCAATGATTCGTCGTTATACGCTGGAATTTTTAAATGGTTATATCCAAAAGGATGAATTGATTTCTCATATTGATGAGTATATTGTCTGGCCAGGATTAGAAGATAATGCCGGTATCTGCGGTGCCCTGGCATTAGCTAAAATGGCTTATGATGAAAAATAGCATAAAGGCTCAATGAGCCTTTTTCTTTTGGCAAAAAATAAAAAAGTTATTGCTTTTTGGGTGTGAATATGTTAGTATACTTCTTGTCAGAAAAATATATGCCCAAGTGTCGAAATTGGTATACGAACTTGACTCAAAATCAAGCGGTGTTAAAGCCATGCCGGTTCGAGTCCGGCCTTGGGCACCATCCTGAATATTAATCAGCGTTCTTAATAGGACGCTGTTTTTTATTTTGAAATGGAAGCAAATAGATTGCTGAAGATTGTCAGATTAAGAAAAAAGGTGCAGATATTTTGCATGATATCTTATTTATGGTCTCTGACTTTTTTTGATGTTGTGTTTGATTATCACTGCATTTGACATTTATCAAAGGATAAATTGATTGTTATGCGATAAAAAATATGAGATAATTCATCAAGAGTAACAAGGAGGACGGAGCTATGCAAATAAGTTTAGAGAAAAGAACAGCGGCTACAGTAAAAATATATTTTGATAAGGCTAATATTCCTGAAATTAAAAAGGTGCTGCCGCAGAAGGCAAAATCAGTGGAAGAGGCTTTGGAAGATTATGAAAAAACGCTATTGCCCAATGCCTCCAGCTATGGAAAAACCATCTATGTAGATGGAAAATATGTTGGAGATATCTGGTGCTATTGTATTGACCTGAATGAAACGCCTAATGCAATGCTTAGTTATTGTATATTTGATAAGGAATACTGGTCAAAAGGTATAGCTAGCAGAGCTGTTGCTATATTTATTCAGGAAATATGTGAAAAATATGATTTTAAAACAATTGGGGCATTTACTTTTTCCGATAACAAGGCGTCAATCAAAGTTCTGGAAAAAAATGGATTTACAGTCAGGGAAGAATTAATGGAAGATGGCAGATTTTCCAAGTATCTTCAATATGAATGTTGATGATAACGCTGTTGATCTTGCTTTTAAATATGAATTTCTGTGTTTTATTTCATCAAATTTGAATAACGTGGATGTCATTGCCATGCTGGCTAATTAAGTGGATTAAATCCTGTGTTTTCATCCATACTGTTGCTGTATTATCATTAGGATGCACACCAATTAATCCAGGAGGGCTTATAAATGCTTCATCAATATAAAAATGCACGATGCATTTTTCATCATTTAACAAGCCTAATGGCGTCACTGACCCTGGAAGTAAGCCCAAAATAGTCATCAGATCATTTTCTGAGGCAAACTTAAAGGTCTGGTGGTATGCTTTTTTCGAAAACTTTTTAAATCCACTTTTTTATCACCTTTGACCGTGATAAGATAATAGCTGCGTTTTTTATCATCTCTTATAAATAAATTTTTAGCGTCGGCGTCTGGATATGGCAGTTCAAGGTCAAATGCTTCTGACATATTATATACAGCTTTGTGTTCAGTGATTTCATGCCAAATACTTAACTCATTCAAATAATCATATATTTCCTGTTTGTTCATGCTACATATTCCTTTCTGTTATTTTTATTATAGCACTTTTTTAGCTTAAACAAATTGATAACAGATGGCATTATTTTTGCAATAGACAAAAAGATGACTAAAAAGTATAATAACTATTGTTTGGAAAGGGTGAAGGTAATGAAGAAAAAAATAAAATGCCTGCTGGTCGTTTTAATCATGCTGTTATGCTGCGGCTGTCAAAAAAATGAAGAGGAAGAAATTGAACCTTTTACTATTACGTTTTTTTATAAAGATGGCTGTGGTTACTGTAAAGGCGCAAAAGAGGTTTTGTTGGAAAAAATTAAAACGACATTTCCTGGTTTGGTAACAATTGAAGAATATTCTGTCGATGATGAAGATGGCAGGGCACGATATGATGCGTTTACTGGTTATATTGAAGATGGTCAATTCGTAAGCGGCAAACTGGCGGACTTCCCCTTAGAATATGTGGAAGATGAGGATTATTTGACGCCGATGATTGTTGTTGGAGATAAATATGCGTTTTTAGGATATAATTCTGTTTTTTTAGAGACTTATATAGCGGATATGAAAAAAGGGCTTCGCGGAGAAACGATGAGCCAGCGGCTTAGCGAAGGCCGGTATTTCTTTCGCCAGGAATGATGCCATGGAGAAGGGATTTTATGTATATATGCTGCGCTGTCAGAATCAGGCGTTATATACAGGCTGGACAACAGATCTTAAAAAGCGACTGATGCAGCATAATCTGGGCAAAGGCGCAAAGTATACGCATGCTTTTGGCCCCTGTGAACTGGTTTACTATGAAACTTGTCATGATAAATCAGAGGCTTTGAAGAGAGAGGCAGCCATCAAGAAACTAAATAAATTACAAAAAGAGGCATTGGTTGTATCTTTTGCAAAGCAGCATGATTTGTCGGCATTGTAAATCTTATGACTAAATTTAAAGGAGTGAGGCGATTGCATAAAAATAGTTTTAAACGTTTCCTGTTCCTGGGACTGACGCTTATCTGGATGGCTGTTATTTTCCTTTTTTCAGCCCAGCAAGGTGAACAGTCTGCTTCACTGTCATCTTCACTGACGTACTTTTTGATATCCCTTATTTATCCAGAATTTAATCATATCGATATGTCTAGACAGCTGGAAATCCTTAATATCCTTCATTTCTTAATTCGAAAATGTGCGCATATGAGTGAATATGCGGTTTTATGGGGATTATCTTATCAGTTTTTCAAAACTTATTCAGCTTCTAAAAAACGCTGCTTTTTAATGGCTTTGATGCTTTCTTTCGTTTATGCCTGCACTGATGAATTTCATCAGTCATTTATTCCCGGACGAGGGCCAACTTTTTTTGATGTCATGATTGATACAAGCGGTGCTTTACTTTTTGGACTGCTTTATATAGGAATAGAGATTATTTATAAAAAAAGAAAGTCAAATTCATAAAAATATCAGATAAAGGGATAGAGGTGATTAAATTGACACACTATCCTTTTTTTAGCTGCAAAAATGAAAAAGAAAGTGCTTCGGCCTGTTTTCGCATTTATCTGGCATGCCATGGATATCAGGTGGACTTTAAAGAATTAAATTATGTTTTTAATCCGCAGAATCTGGGCGTTTCTCTAAGTCAATTTTTCAAAGGCCTGGATTATTATCAGATTGCTTATCAGGAAGTTCTAACAGATGAGATCATCAGAAAACATCTTAGCTGTATCATTGTAAAACAACATCACCATTATCAAATATTGTTTAAGTATTTTGCCGGATTCTGGCTGACTGCTGATCCCATGAGTGGCTGGCACCTGTATTCAGAAAGACAACTAGCCAATATGAATCTGGAGGCCTGTATTCAGTTAAAGTTTCCTGGAAATTATCCGTATGTTTCAAAGAAAAATGCTTCACTATTACCTTTTTGCCTACAGTTGCTGTGTTTGTTTCCATCTTTACTATCGATGTATTTGCCTAATTCATTGATTGCTTATTTTTTGGGAATGGCATTGCTACTTGTGATGTTCTTTTTTCTTTGCAGCATATTTTATCCTGTGCGGCAAAGAAAATTTGCCGGTAATATGACAAATGAGGCGGTTAAAAAGCAATGGCAGGATCAAATGATCTGGACAGAGAAAAGAAATCTGGTCATCTTTTTCCTGCTTTACCAGCATAGTTATGTCTTAAGATATTTTTCAAGGTACTGGCTGATTTATTTTCCATATATTTTTGTGACAGATATTTTGTTGCTTATCCTCAATCATCAGGAGCAGCAAATAAATTCAGATTTTTTTCTTAAAACCATAAAGATGTTTTTGAAGAAGGCGGGATTTGGTGTTTTTTATTTAAGTCTTGCCGCTGGGGTTTGTCTGTTAAAAGATTCCAAGGGACTGACTTTGAATTTTCTTGTTGGTTTATTGATTTGCCTTTTGCATCCCTTACTATTTATCCTTTTGATCTATTACCAAAAAAAGCTGAGATCATTGGATACAGATTTATTCGATCAATGGCTGAAGGTGGATACATCTTTAAAAAGACCATTTGAGAAAATAGAAAGTATTGGCGTAGGAAAATATTATTTTGATAAAAGTACATTAGTCACAGGCTCCAAAAAAGAACTCCATCGCTTTTTTATGCTGCTTCATAGTCCGGAACTTATTTTAAATGGCGTATTGAGTGCAAAATATGGTTTTCTTGATCATTTGGATCATTTGGCTTATTATCAGAATTTGCTTTATCTTGATCAAAGTCAAACAGTCATGCAGATTTTTAAAAATCATCTTGACTTGCTTTTAGAAATACTGGATGACTTGAATTTATTTAGGTATTGTTTTTGCTTAGAGCATATGATTGGTGAACTTGATTTACAAGCTCAGGAAATTTTCGGCTTTGCAGCTTTATTTTTTGATGCCAGTGATTTTACAGTCATCGAAAGCGCATTTTTATATCAAGATGAACAGACGATGATTAAATGCCTTCAGTTGATTGAAAAGCAAAATGCAAAAAGCAAATTCATTTTGGCAATTCCAACGATAAAATTGATGAATCAGGAAGCTATCTGTGCTATAATAGAACACGAAAAGGTAGGGTGAAATCATGGAAATTTCGTTTGAATTTATTAATCAAACAGATGAAAATCTGGATTTATATGAAGAAAAGCTCTCGGGCATCATTAAAACAGCGTTTGCTATTTTGAAAATAGAGGATGATTGTGAGTTGTCCTGTATTGTTGTCGATAACAAGGAAATCCATCGAATTAATAAAGAATATCGTCACATAGACAGACCTACGGACGTCATTAGTTTTGCTTATGAGGATGATGAATGTTTTGAGCTTGAAGGAGCTCCCAGAGAATTAGGAGATATTTTTATTTCTGTAGAAAAAGCCAAAGAACAGGCGGAAAGCTATGGTCATTCCTTTGAACGTGAATTCTGTTTCCTGTTTACACATGGTTTATTGCATCTTTTAGGATACGATCATATGGAAGAAGAGGAATCTAAAATAATGTTTGGCCTGCAGGAGGAAATACTGAATGCCCAAAAAATTACCAGATGATGTTTCCTACCATCATTACCGTGACATGTTCAGGGTTGCTTTTACAGGGATAAAAACAGCTTTTAAAGAAGAAAAAAACATGCGTTTTGACGTTCTGATGTGCCTTGTCGTTAGTGCTGCCGGCATGTTTTTTCGACTGCGTAAGACGGAATGGTGTTTTTTGTTATTGGGGTTTGGCATTGTACTGATGGCTGAGATGATGAATACAGCTATCGAAAATATTGTCGATTTTATTTGTCCCCATTATGATTGCCGGGCTGGTAAAATTAAGGATCTTGCCAGCGGTGCAGTACTTATATTATGCTTTTTTGTAGCCTTGATGGGGCTTGTGATTTTTGTTCCTTATCTTTTAGAGGTGATACGATGACCAAAAAAGAATTAATTTCGATTGCTTTAGAGGCAAGCAAAAATGCTTATGCTCCCTATTCAAATTATCGGGTTGGATGTGCCTTGCTTTTTCAAAATGGCGAGATTGTCACAGGGTGCAATGTTGAAAATGCTTCCTATGGTTTGACCATGTGTGCAGAGAGAACAGCGCTTTTTAACGCAGTGAGTCAGGGATATGATTTAGCAGCAGCTAAAATGCTGGCAATTGCCGCTGATGCCAGTACACTGGTCAGCCCCTGCGGTGCATGCCGTCAGGTTTTTGTGGAATTGCTGGCTATGGATTTACCCGTAATTATGGGGAACAGTGAAAAATATATTGAAACAACAGTTGGCAAGTTAATGCCGCTGTCATTTACAGGAGAGAATTTATGACTTTTAAATCAGGATTTGTAGCAATTGTCGGGCGTCCTAATGCGGGAAAATCGACATTGCTGAATCATTTATTAAAAAAGAAAGTAGCTATTATGTCTGATAAAGCCCAAACAACACGAACGACACTTCAGGGAATTTATACAGACGATCGCTGCCAGATCATCTTTATTGATACACCAGGGATTCATACGCCAAAAGATCTGCTGGGATCATTTATGAATACGACAGCTATTAATAGTGTCTATGGCACGGATGTTGTATTGTTTATGGCTGCCGCGAATGAAACGATCGGCTCCCAGGAAAAGTATATTTTATCCAAACTGAAAGAACAGGAAGCACCGGTTTTTCTTGTGCTTAATAAGATAGATTTAATTGATAAACCTGCTTTGATGGAAAAGCTGAACCAATGGCAAAAGCTTTTCCCATTTAAGGAAATTATTCCAATCAGCTCTTTAAAAGATAAAAACTTAGATACTTTGAAAAATGTCATTTATGATTATTTAAACGAAGGTGTGAAATATTATGATGATACACAACTGACAGATCATGACGATAAATATCTGCTTGCTGAATTTATCCGTGAAAAGATTCTTTTCTTTACGCATGAAGAAGTGCCGCATTCTGTCGCTATTGTCATTGAGCGAATGAAAGAAACAAAAGATGGTGTGGAAGTGATAGCGACCATTATCGTTGACAGAAATTCTCAAAAAGGCATTATTATTGGCAAACAGGGAACAATGATCAAAAAAATTCGTGAAGCCGCTCGCCGGGATATGAAACGTTATCTTGAAAAGCCGGTTTCCCTGGAACTTTTTGTCAGAGTTGAAAATAACTGGCGCAACAAACAGAAATATCTGAAAGAATTTGGTTATAACGAGGAAGATTATTGATGAAAGAAGAAGTGGTCAGTCGAGGAATCGTTTTAAGAGTGATGCCTTATAAAGAAAATGACAGCATTCTGACCGTTTATTTTAGAGACTATGGCAAGCTTTCGGTAATTGCTGCGGGGGTGCGCAAACCTAAAAGTAAAAATGCCTCCGGCTGTCAGCCGCTGATGTTAAGTGAATTTACTTTGTTTTTGCGTCAGGGGCTCTGCCGTTTGGTTCGTGCTGTCCCCATTAACAGTTATCGTTACTTGCAGGCTAATATTTCTTCACAAGCCTGTGCAACGTTTATTTGTGAATACTACTATCGGGGATTAGCTGAAAACGAACCCGACCTGGCGTATTACGATTATCTGTTAGAAGTTTTAGAAAAGCTGAATCAGGGATATCCGCCATTAATCGTCTATCTTTTCTGCATTGCCTTTATTTTAAAGGACAGCGGCAGTGCGATGATGGTTGATCACTGCGTTCACTGTAAAGACCAACGGCATATTGTTTCTATTAATGTCAGGGACGGCGGATTTCTTTGTTTAAACCATGTCCATGAAAAGGACAGATATTATCCATCTGATGTGCTGCGGCTGATTCGATATGTCAATCGCCTGGAAATAACCGAAATGGATCAAGTGGACGCTGATGAAGCGACCATTCTGGAAGCAAAGCGCGTCATGGAAAATTTTCTTGATGAATACTGCACAATTCAATTCTCAAGTCAAAAATTCATCGGATAGAAGTACCCTTATTGTTGGTTGACAAATCACCACGATAAGGGTATATATATATTTGCGTAAAGGAGCGTATAAGTGACAACTGAAAAAGAGGCACTCGCTGTTTTGCGGAAGTACACAATCAAGGATGCCAAATTAGTCTGGTGTCCTTTTTCATTCATGAAGGGGGAAATAACGATGGCAAGCAAAGATATGGAAAAAATCGTTGCACACGCTAGAAGCACTGGCTTTGTCTATCAGGGATCAGAGATTTATGATGGACTGGCTAATACATGGGATTATGGACCATTGGGTGTTGAGATGAAAAACAATATTAAACGCGCCTGGTGGAAGAAATTTATTCAAGAATCACCTTACAATGTTGGCTTGGATTCTGCCATTTTAATGAATCCGCGTGTCTGGGAGGCAACAGGTCATGTCGGTGGTTTTTCCGACCCGCTAATGGATTGCCGTGACTGTAAGACACGTCATCGCGCTGACAAGCTGATTGAGGATAGTTATCCTGAAGAACACTGTGATGGCTGGACAAATGAGCAGTTGATGAGCTTTATTAAAGAGCATCATATAAAATGTCCAAATTGCGGCAGTGAAAACTTTACGGATATTCGTCAGTTTCAGTTAATGTTTAAAACCAGCATGGGCGTTGTGGAAGATGCGAAGAGTGTTGTTTATTTGCGTCCGGAAACTGCTCAGGGAATTTTTGTAAACTTTAAAAATATTCAGAGAACCTCAAGAAAGAAAGTCCCATTTGGTATTGGCCAGATTGGTAAGTCTTTCCGAAATGAAATTACACCGGGCAACTTTATTTTTAGAACCCGTGAATTTGAACAAATGGAACTTGAATTCTTCTGTAAACCTGATACTGATTTAGAATGGTTTAGCTATTGGAAAAATCATTGTATGGATTTCCTTGCAAGCTTAGGCCTGCAAAAAGAGCACCTGCGTTTCAGAGATCATAGCAAGGAAGAGTTGTCTTTCTATTCTAAGGCAACGAGTGATATTGAATATCTTTACAGCTTTGGCTGGGGTGAACTTTGGGGTATTGCTGACCGTACAGATTATGATTTAACTCGTCATATGAATTATTCTAAGAAGAGTCTGGATTACCTTGATCCGGAAACAAATGAAAAATATGTACCTTATGTCGTTGAACCATCGGTAGGTGTAGAACGCTTATTCCTGGCTTTGTTCAATGACGCTTATGAAGAAGAAGTCATTAATGATAAGGATACTCGTACAGTGATGCACCTGCATCCTGCTGTTGCTCCTGTTAAAGCAGCCATTCTGCCATTAACCAAAAAGCAGAGTGAAAAAGCAAGAGAAGTTTATGCATTATTGGCAAAACATTTTAATGTTGAATATGACGAGGCTGGTAATATCGGTAAACGTTATCGTCGTCAAGATGCAATAGGTACACCATTCTGCATGACAATTGATTTTGATACTGCAGAAGATCAGTGTGTCACTGTGCGTGACCGTGACTCTATGGAACAGGTCCGTATGCCTATTGATCAGTTGGTTAACTATTTAACAGAAAAAACTTCCTTCTAGTCAGGAGGTGGGAAAGTGGCCCGATTATCTGAAGAAAAGATTCAGAAAATTCGTTCGAGTGTCGATATTGTGGATGTGATTGGAAGTTATCTTCCTTTAGAAAAAAAAGGAAAAGGTTATTGGGCTATATGTCCTTTTCATGACGATAAGAATCCGTCACTTTCCGTTTCTCCAGAACTGCAGATTTACAAATGTTTCGTCTGCGGTGCCGGAGGCAATGTCTTTACTTTTTTAAAAGAGTATTTAAAGATCTCTTATATTGAAGCTGTAAAAATGTGTGCTGAAATGGCAGGTATTGATGTTTCCGAGCTCAATGATTATCATCCTGCAGCTAAAATCAATGACGAGCAGCAGCCATTGTATCAGATGCATGATGAGGCTCTGAAAATCTACCATTTGTTTTTGAAAACAAAAAATGCCCTGGCAGCTAAGGAATATTTGAATAAACGCCATATCGGTGAAGATGTCATTGAGGCTTTTCAGATTGGTTATGCACCATCCGATGATTCGCTTTTAAAGGCTTTCACGCAATTAAACTTCAGCCGGATGGATATGGCTAAATCCGGATTAATTATTGAGGCATCAAGTCATTATTATGACCGCTTCAAAGATCGAATCATGTTCCCCTTATGGGATAGTGAAGGCCGGGTAGTTGGTTTTTCCGGACGAATTTACCAGCCTTCCAGTGATCAGGCGAAATATATGAATTCACCTGAATCGGAGATATTCACTAAGGGAAAAACACTTTACCGCTATGCGCAAAGCAAAGAAGCTGTAAAAAAAGCGGGATTCGTTTACTTATTGGAAGGCTTTATGGATGTGATCGCGCTTTATCGAGCAGGTATTGAAAATGCGACAGCCATTATGGGAACAGCCCTGACAAAAGAACATTTGATTTTGTTAAGAAAAGTGACTGATACAATCCATCTTTGTCTGGATGGTGACAAGCCTGGACAGGATGCTATGATGAAAGCATCCAAAGCTTTGCTGGAACATGGCTTTCAGGTACGAATCATTTGTTTAAAGCAGGGCATGGATCCGGATGAAATGCTGGAAAACTTTGGTAAAGAAGCGCTTGTCAACGCTTTAAAATCGCATATTTCCGTATTAGAGTTTCAGATTAATTATTATTTTGAAAACAGTCATATGGAAAATTACGATGAAAGAAAGCAGTATCTCGAACGTCTGGCAGTGCCTTTAAGTGAATTGAAGGATCCGATCGACAGAGATTATTATGTGCAGCTGGTTGCTGGCAAATCCGGTTTCAGCAAGGAAACTATTCTTTCTAAAATCAATCAGATGCAATCGGCTATGCCTAAAAAAGAGCATCATCCTTTGATTTTTAAGAATCAAAACCAAAGGAATCCACAGAATAAATATATGAGGTCAGAACGGGAATTATTATATTATATGTTAAAGGATAAGTCTGTCGCATTGCGTTATGAAAGCGAATTAGGTTTTCTATACGATGATAAGTTAAGACTCATTGCCAATTATATGATTGACTATTATCGCTCACATGATACCTTGGAAGTAGCTGATTTGTTAGATATTATTGACGATAATGAAGCCGTCAAGCTGTTGTTAGATATTGGCGATATGAAAATTCCGGAAACATTTAGTAAAGAAGTTATTGATGATTATATTTTAACGATTAAAAACTTCTCTGTTAAACTTCAGATTGAAAATCTGAATGAAGAATTGAAACAAGAGTTAGATCCGCTGAAAAAGGCTGACCTTGTTTCTCAAATTTACGCATTAAAAAATCAGTAGCATTTTGAAAGGAGCCATTGAATGGAAAAGAAAAAAGACAAAAAAGTTGAAGCCATCTCTTTAGACGGCGTTAAGGCCATTATTGATGAAAAAAACGCTAAAGTGGGATTTATTACTCAGGAAGACGTCGATGAATTGATGAGCAAATATGAACTGGATGATCAAAGTGCTGATGAACTGTTAAATTATATTTCTGAAAAGAAAATTGAAATCCGCGATGATGTATTAGATGAAATTGAAGCGGACAGTATTGACCTGGCAAATTTAGGGGAAATGGATTTAGGGCTTGATGATGATTTAGATGCTTTAGCTATTGATGATACACCTGATCTGGATTTTGTCGATGACTTTGATATGTACACCGGTGATACCTTTAATATGTACAGTTCTGAAGATTATGATGATAATTCTTTAGGCAGCAACGTGAAAATCAATGATCCGGTAAAGATGTATTTAAAGGAAATCGGAACCGTTGAACTGTTAACTCATGAAGAAGAAATTTCTTTAGCGAAGCGTATTTTAGAAGGTGATGAAGAAGCTAAAAAACGTTTAGCTGCCGCAAACCTGAGATTAGTTGTTTCCATTGCCAAACGCTATGTCGGCAGAGGCATGCTGTTCTTGGATTTAATTCAGGAAGGCAATATGGGACTGATTAAGGCAGTTGAAAAGTTTGATTACACCAAAGGCTTTAAGTTTTCTACATACGCTACCTGGTGGATTCGCCAGGCAATTACGCGGGCGATTGCCGATCAGGCCAGAACCATTCGTATTCCTGTTCACATGGTTGAAACCATCAATAAACTGACACGTATTCAGCGTCAGCTGATTCAGGAATTAGGACGTGAACCATCGGCTGAAGAGATTGCCGACAGAATGGATGGCATGACACCTGAAAAAGTTCGTGAAATTCAGAAAATATCATTGGAACCTGTCTCTTTGGAAACACCAATTGGCGAAGAAGATGATTCTCATTTAGGTGATTTTATTGAAGATGAACAGGCGATGTCTCCTGATGACTATGCCGCCAATGAACTTCTGAAGGATGAATTGAATGAGGTACTCTTAGAATTAACAGACCGTGAAGAAAAGGTACTTCGTCTGCGTTTTGGACTTGATGACGGAAGAACGCGAACACTTGAAGAAGTCGGTAAAGAGTTTAATGTTACAAGAGAAAGAATTCGTCAGATTGAAGCCAAAGCACTGCGTAAACTGAAACATCCATCCCGCTCAAAACGCCTGAAAGATTTTCTGGATAAATAAATGAAACTTTCGAAACGCTTAAGAGCGATAGCTGGCATGATTGAAAAGCATAGTAACCATGGTCGGATAGCTGATATAGGCAGTGACCATGGTTATTTGCCTGTTTGGCTGGTTTTACATGATATTGTCAGTAGTGCAGTCGCTTGTGATATTGCCGATGGTCCTCTTGAGGCTTGTCTGGCAACAGTGCAATTATCGCACACAGAAAATAAAATTTCTGTAAAAAAAGGGGATGGACTGACACCAATTATTCATGAAACATTTGAAACAATCGCCATATGCGGTATGGGCGGAAATCTGATATGCGATATTTTAGAAGCACATTTGGATGAAGTGAATGTTCAACAGCTGGTGCTTGAGGCGAATGTCAATGAACCGCTGGTGCGCCAATGGCTGAACAATCATCATTGGCAGATTATTGATGAAGATCTTGTTGAAGATATGCATCACTACTATGAAATTATCCTGGCTTGTAAGGGGCAGCAGTCACTGTCAGAAAAAGAATATTATTTTGGTCCGGTACTCCTTGAAAAGAAAGGACCGGTCTTTGAAAAAAAATGGCAGTGGCAAAAGACAATTCATGAGCATATTTTAGAGAGTCTGCCAGCTTCACATGAAAAATATCCGCTTGTCAGTCATGAATTACAAATGATTCAGGAGGTTCTTCATGAAAATTAAAGAGATCCTGGCGTTTTTAGAGAAGGATTTTCCGCTTTTCAAACAAGAAGCATGGGACCATTCCGGTTTGCAGCTGGGAAATGCGGATAATGAAGTTTCACGTATTTTAATCACTCTGAATGTTGATCAGGGGACGATCCAGCAGGCGATTAGCAATCATGTTGAACTGATTATCAGTCATCATCCATTTTTCTTCCATGGTGTTAAAGAGATCAATACCGCTTCTATTCAGGGAAGCAATATTGAAAGTCTGTTAGAACACAAAATCACAGTTTATGCCATGCATACTAATTATGATGCACTTTATATGAATCAGCTGCTTTTAGAAAAGCTGGGATGTACAGATATTAAGCCTGTCGACAGCAGCGGAACTTTGCGGGCTGGACAATTATCTGAACCGCTTAGCTTTAAGGCATTATTAAAACAAATCAAAGCTGTTTTTAACATGCCGGTAATTCGTTATTGCGGACATCCGCCTAGAGAAGTTAGAACAATCGCAATGTGCGGGGGCAGCGGACATGATTTTATCAATGATGCCTTGCCATTATATGATGTTTATATTACAGGCGATATATCTTATAGTCATGCCATGGATGTGATTTTAAAACCGCGGGGTGCTTTGATTGATGTCCCACATTTTATTGAAGCGGCATTTAAAGAAGATATTTTTACAAGATTGAATGAATGGCCAGATGTCCAGCTGATTCTGGCAATGGAAAAAGATTATTTTACATATGTTTAAAAGGGAGGTAACGATAAACATGTATTCACAAAGAAGAAAACAAATTCTGGAAGCTATGAAAAACAATGCTATAGCGTTATTATATTCTGATTCACCTGTATCCCGCCATTTCTTTTATTTAACGGGCATTGCGCGTGAAAACATGGCGCTTTTATTAACTAAAAATGAGAGCGGTGAACAAGCTATTCTTTTCATTGAAAAACCTGATCCATTCGTTGAAAAATGGAATGGTAAACGAATGAGTGTTGAGCAGGCTAAAGAAATATCCGGTATTGAAGATGTTCGGTTTATTGAAGGTCTGGATAGTGCGGTAATGATGTTATTAGATCGCCAGGGCTATGAAACCATGTATTTCTGTCTTGATGAATTTAATTTGCGTGAGAATAAATCTTTAAATACTAGAAAAGCACAGCACTATCGTGCTAACTTTCCAGCTTTAAAGATTGAAAACATTTATCCAATTGTTGGCACATTGAGAATGCAGAAAGACAGTGATGAAGTTGCAAAGGTAAAAAAGGCCATCGAAATGACTAAAAATGGTCTGGAAGAAGTCTTAAAAACATTAAAACCTGGTTTATATGAATATCAGGTACAGGCAACATATGAATATTCTATTAAATATCAGGGTTCTATTAAGCCTTCTTTTCCAACGATTGCCGGTGCCGGTTACAATGGAACAATGCTCCACTACGGTACCAATCGTGATTTAGTTCATGATGGTGATTTGATTCTTTTAGACTTGGGTGCAATGTATGAAGGTTATTGTTCAGATATCACAAGAACATATCCTGCAAATGGTCATTTCAGTCCTAGACAGAAGGAAATTTATGATATTGTTTTAAAAGCTAATCAGACGGTTAAAGAAAAAGCAAGACCAGGGCTGACAACCGTTGACCTCAATAACATTTGTAAAGAAGTACTTGCAGAAGGACTGATGAATATTGGATTAATCAAGAGTCCTGATGAATTACCTAAATATTATATGCATGGTGTCAGTCATCATCTGGGCTTGGATGTTCATGATGTAACGATTGCGGCAAATGCTAAATTAAAACCAGGCGCAATTATTTCTAACGAACCTGGACTTTATATCGAAGAGGAGTCTATTGGTATTCGTATTGAAGATGACCTGCTTATCACAGAAAATGGCTGTGAAGTGCTTTCCGCTGATATCATGAGAACAACAGATGAAATTGAAGCTTTTATGAAGGAAAACAATCCATTCGTTAAATAAAATCATAAGATACAATGACCTTCCCGCAGACAGCGCGAAACGCTGATACGGGAGGTCTTTTTTTAAATGAAAATAAAAAAGAAGCTGCCTGTTCTGACAACTTCATATCACACCTTTAATGATGTCACCAAGTAAAAGTGTTTATTACTATTTAATCTAAGATATGACTGGCAATGATATCCGGAATGACAGGTGCTGCATTCTTTTCGTCATAGTTTTTAAGAAAATCAATGATTTGGTTTGTCAGATAAGTAGGTGTCGAAGCACCAGAACTCACAGCAATCTTTTTTTTACCTTTGACTTTTTCTAAATCAAGATCATGAATGCTTTCAATCATGATGACTTCTTTATGCGCTTTATCATGAGCAATTTGGGCTAAACGGGTTGTGTTATTGCTATGGGGATCACCCACGATAATTACCAGATCAACACTGTCGTCCAGCTGCGCAATAGCTTCCTGACGGATCTTGGTTGCAGTACATGTTTCTTTAGCAATTTCAACATTCTCTAAAGCTGTTTTTGCATATTCACAAATATCATAGATATCCCATAAACTCATTGTTGTTTGATTAGTGATTACAAAATTTTTTTTCTGATTTTTAAAATCATCAATATCTGCTTTTGACTGAATTAAATGGATGCTTTGTGCATCAATAGCTAAAGTACCCTCTGCTTCAGGATGCCCTTTTTTGCCAATATATAATATTTCATAGCCTTCGTTTATTTTTTCCTTAATCAATTCATGGGTTTTAATCACATCGACACATGTAGCATCAATGACAGTCAGACCTTTTTTTTGCGCTGCTTCAAATACCTCTTCTCCGGCGCCATGAGCAGTAATCAGGACAACGCCTTCATTGATTTGGTCCAGTAATTCCATTCTTGTTTTGCCTTTTTCATCAATCGTTTTAATACCTAAATCGGATAGTGCATTGACAATGTATTGATTGTGGACAATCATTCCTAAAATATAGATAGGTTGATTGGGATATTCTTTAGCGCATTTCTTTGCAATAGCAATTGCTCTGACTACGCCTTTGCAGTAACCTCTTGGGACAACAGGATATACATTCATAGTCTCACCTCGACCCCCATTATACCATATTTATTTCATCAGGGGATATAAGGATTATGTGATTTATTGATAATTTCTTCTTTAGTTACCGGGGTGACATCAATCGCTTCATCCGCCGGATCATTTTCTGTTAAATTGATTGATTTCATCGCTTTGGCTACTTTAAAAGCAGTTTTCGCGTTGCTGATCACCGGCTGCATCTGATAAACTGCGGGAATGATCCGACTAGCGGTATTGATTGTTTTCTGAGCTGTTCGGAGTGTCGTGGCCAGTTTAGGTCCAGTCATCCTGCTTCGTAAAAACATTTGTGGCTGATAGGGAACAATGGGCTGATAATAGTAAGGCGGATAGGCCATTGGCTCATAATAAAACGTTCCCTGCGTATAATTAGGTACTTCATTCATATTAAAACCTCCTCACTTTAAGATATGCATCAAAAAAGAATTGGTGAGAAATTGAATTCGTTAAAAAAATAGTGTATAATAGCGAAGAAATTAGAGAGGAAGTGACCTATGAGAAGATTTGAAGAAATGAATTTAAAACCATTTATTTTAGAAACCATTAAAGATTTGCATTTTGATATACCAACACCTATTCAGACAGAAGTAATGCCGCTGATTCATAAGAAAAGAGATGTTATTGGCATTTCCCAAACGGGTACTGGCAAAACACATGCATTTTTGATTCCGATTATGGAGCGTCTTAATCTGGACGAAAATAAAGTCCAGGCGGTTATTACCGCGCCAACCAGAGAACTGGCCGGGCAAATTTATGATCATGTTAAATTATTTATGAAACATGAGCCGCGTATAAAAGCATCCTTAGTGATTGGCGGCAAGGATAAACAAAAGGCCATTGCCAAGCTTGCTGTTCAGCCGCAAATTGTCATTGGTACACCTGGACGAATTCGTGATTTGTCTTTAAATGAGCAGGCTCTGCTGATTACAACTGCGGATATTTTTGTCATAGATGAAGCGGACATGACTTTAGATTTAGGCTATCTTGAAGATATTGATGCAGTTGCGGGCAAGATGAAGGAAGATCTGCAAATGCTTGTTTTCTCGGCAACGATTCCGCAGAACCTGCGTCCGTTTTTAAGAAAATATATGCATCAGCCGCAGATTGTGGAAATTGATGCCAAAAAAGTCACTGTTGATCATGTTGAACATATTTTAGTCTGGACGAGGCATCAGGATCGTTTTACAGTGCTGCTGCAGATGATTGAAAAGCTCGATCCTTATCTTTGCTTGATTTTCTGCAATACCAGAAAAGAGACAAGCGAAACTGCGCGAAAGCTCTATGATGCGGGGATGAAGGTTGGGGAAATCCATGGCGATCTTGAGCCAAGAGAAAGACGCAGTATGATGCGGCGAATTAAAAATAATGAGTTTCAATATATTGTCGCTACAGATATTGCTGCCCGGGGAATTGATATCGATGGTGCCAGTCATATTATTAATATGGGATTCCCTAGTGAACTTGATTTTTATATCCATCGTTCCGGCAGAACTGGCAGAGGCAAATACACGGGCTATTGTTACAGCTTATACGATACGAAAGATGAAAAAGCGATCGTAGCTTTGGAAAACCGCGGCATCACTTTTAAAAATACAGAAATTAAAAATGGGGAATGGAAAGATATCGGTGTAAGAGAAAGACGTAAAAATCGTGAGCGTCAGCCTTCTGAAATAGAACAGGAAATTCAGAAGATTGTTCGCCGTCCAGCTAAAGTTAAACCCGGATATAAGAAGAAAAGACAGCGGGAAGTTCAAAAAATTGTTAGTAAGCAGAAAAGAGCTGTTATTCAGGCTGATATCAGACGTCAGAAAAAAGAACGGGCTCGTAAAGCACAGGCTGAACGTTCGCGTATTTTAAGAGGTGAAGATTAATGCTGAAAATTGGCAGCCATGTCTCCATGAATGGCAAAGAAATGCTTTTGGGATCCGTTAAAGAGGCACTTGGATATCAGGCAAACACGTTTATGTTTTATACGGGTGCACCGCAAAACACCTTTAGAAAACCAGTCAGTGCATTAAGGAAGGAGGAGGCCTTCGGATTAATGAAAGAGGCAGGCATTAATCCTTCAGATATCATTGTCCATGCGCCTTATATTATTAATCTGGCAAATACAATTAAACCGGAAACGTTTGAACTGGCAGTTGATTTTTTAAAGCAGGAAATTGACCGCTGCGAGGCGCTGGAGATGACACGTATGGTATTGCATCCGGGCAGCCATGTCAAAGCTGGTGCAGACGCTGGTATTCAGAAAATAATTGAAGGACTTAATGAAGTCATCAGAGAAGATATGAAAGTTAAAATCGCATTGGAAACGATGGCTGGCAAAGGTTCTGAGATAGGCCGTACTTTTGACGAACTTCAGAAAATTATTGCTGGGTTGAAATATCCAGAGTATGTTGGCATCTGTCTTGACACCTGCCATCTTCATGATGCGGGTTATGACTTATCCGATTTTGATGCGATTTTAAATGAAATAAAGGAAAAAATCGGGTTAGATAAAATTCTTTGTGTCCACATCAATGATTCTAAAAATGCTTGCGGAGCTCATAAAGACCGCCATGAAAACATCGGTTATGGACAGATTGGATTTGATATTTTAAATACCATTGTGCATCACCCGCTTTTAGATGATATTCCCAAAATACTGGAAACACCCTATGTCAATGAAAAAGCACCTTATGCTTTGGAAATTGAGATGTTTAAAAAAGGAGAATTTATTCCTGGCTTAAAAGCAGAATAGTGCTTTTAAGCTTTTTTGCTTGTAAGCGTTTTTATTGACGAAAACATGATAATTTTGAAAAAAATCATAGACTTTATAAAGTAAATCCACTAAAATAGGGGAGTACATTTTGTCAAAAGAAAAGGAGAAGATTATGAGCGGTTTTTTTGGAGTAGCATCAAAAGACGATTGTGTGATGGATCTGTTTTTTGGTACAGACTATCATTCACATTTAGGCACACGCCGCGGGGGTATGGCGGTATATGGTGAAAATGGTTTTGTTCGTTCGATTCACAACATTGAAAATTCGCCATTTAGAACCAAGTTTGACAGAGATTTGGATGAATTCAGCGGTAACCTTGGCATTGGCTGTATTTCTGATAATGAAGCACAGCCATTACTGGTTAATTCCCATTTAGGATCATTTGCGATTACGACAGTGGGCCGCATCAATAACCTTGATGAATTAAGAAGATTTTGCTTTGAGCAGGGAAAAACACACTTTTTGGAAATGAGCGGCGGAGTCATTAATCCAACGGAAATGGTCGCTGCATTAATTAATCAGAAAGATGACATGATTGAGGGAATCAAACATGCTCAGGAGCTGATTAAAGGATCTATGAGTATTCTGATTCTGACACATGAAGGCATTTATTGTGCCAGAGATAAATTTGGCCGTACACCTGTAATTATCGGCAAAAAAGAAGAAGCTTTCTGTGTGACATTTGAAAGCTCCGCATTTTTAAACTTAGGCTATCGTCATTATAAAGATTTAGGGCCTGGTGAGATTGCTTATATCACAGCAGATTCTTTTACACAGCTGCAAAAACCGGGAGAAAAGATGAAAATCTGTTCTTTCTTATGGGTTTATTATGGTTATCCAACTTCTACATATGAGGGCATTAATGTCGAGAAAATGCGTAACGACTGCGGTGCTAAGCTGGCTGGGCGTGATAATGTGGCGCCTGACAGTGTAGCAGGTGTTCCAGATTCCGGAACAGCTCATGCGGTAGGATACGCAAATGCCTCTGGCTATCCATTTACGCGTCCTTTTATTAAATATACGCCAACATGGCCACGTTCCTTTATGCCAACTAATCAGAATCAGCGAAACCTGATTGCCCGGATGAAACTGATTCCGGTACAGGAGCTTATCAAGGATAAAAAACTGCTGCTGATTGATGATTCCATTGTCCGCGGCACACAGTTAAGAGAAACAACAGAATTCTTATATGCCAGTGGGGCAAAAGAAGTCCATGTGCGTCCAGCCTGTCCGCCAATTATGTTTGGCTGTAAGTATCTGAACTTCTCAAGATCAAATTCAGAAATGGATCTGATTTCCCGCCGGGTGATTCATGATTTGGAAAATGGTCAGGAAACAGAGGCAATCTTAAAAGAATACGCTGATCCGGACAGTCCAAAATATCAGGCAATGGTTGATGAAATCTGCAAACGGATGAAATTCAAGTCTTTGCGTTTCCATCGTCTGGATGATATGATTGAAGCTATTGGCCTTCCTGCCTGCAAACTTTGTACATATTGCTGGAACGGTGAAGAATAGTTTTCTAATTGATAAACCCATCTTTTCTGTTGAGAGATGGGTTTTAATGATAAAAAAATGGTTCGAACGTCATTTGGACGCCTGAACCATTTTTAATATTTCTTCTTTTAAAACTTTACTTAATTCCTCTTGAGGTACCTTTTTAATGATTTCTCCCTTTTTAAAGAGCAATCCTTCCTTAACGCCGCCAGCAATGCCTATATCAGCGTTTCTTGCTTCTCCAGGCCCATTGACAGCACAGCCCATAATAGCGACAGTAATAGGTGAGCGAATATCACTTAAAAATTTCTCAATTTCTTTAGCGATAGGAATTAAATCATATTGGATTCTTCCGCAGGTTGGACATGATACCAGATTAGGTGCATCAAAGAGCAGATTGAAATTACGCAGCAATTCTCTGGCAACACGCACCTCTTCAACAGGATCATCACTTAAAGAAACACGAATTGTATTGCCGATGCCTTCATGCAGTAAGATGCCCAATCCTGCTGCAGAACGGATCGTTCCGCCAAATGCGGTTCCTGCTTCTGTAATGCCTAAGTGCAGCGGATATGGAAATTCCTTGCTGGCAAGCTCATATGCTTCTACACACATTAACATTGTGCTGGCTTTTAGAGAAATACAGATATCATGAAAATCTAGCTCTTCCAAAATTTTGACATGTGAACGGGCACTTTCAATCATCGCTTCAGCGGTTGGATGCCCATATTTTTCCAACAGTCCTTTTTCCAGAGAACCAGCATTGACTCCAATACGGATAGGAATATGTTTTTCCTTGCAGGCATCGACAACCATTTTAACTTTTTCTTTTGAACCAATGTTTCCGGGATTAATTCGAATTTTATCAATGCCGGATGCAATTGCCGCAAGGGCTAATTTATAGTCAAAATGGATATCCGCAACCAGAGGAACATGAACATGTTTTTTGATTTCTTTGATAGCCAGCGCATCTTCCATATCAAAGCAGGCCATACGGACAATTTCGCAGCCAGCTTTTTCCAGGGCAAGAATCTGGGCAACAGTTGCTTCAATATTTTTGGTTTTTGTATTTGTCATTGACTGAATAATGACATGATCATTACCGCCTAAAATTAGATTGCCAACATGAATAGGACGGGTTTCTAAACGATTCATATAATCACCTCCAGACCATTATAACACGTGATAAAATAAAAAAAAAGAAACCCTATTGATTATTTTAATCAATAGAGTTTACTAATTTAGATAATCTTGATTTTTGTCTTGAAGCGTAGTTTTTATGATGTACGCCCTTTGATACTGAAGAATCTAATTTAGAAGCAGCTTCATTGTAAGCAGCTACTGCAGCTTCTTTATTACCAGCTTCAACTTCAGCTAATACATTTTTAATTGCAGTTTTTAAACTTGATTTAAAAGAATTATTAGCTAAACGTTTTGCATTATCGTTTTTATAACGTTTAATCTGTTGTTTCATGTTTGCCATTTCATTTCACCTCGCTTTTAACTACTGTATAATATTAACAAATCCTTTCGAAGATTGCAACATTTTTTTATCAAAAAGGCATAAGAATTGGCTTGAATTGCAGGCAAAAATTTCTAATCCAAACGCAAATGCAGCGGCTTTAAATATCCCTTAAAAATATTGGCAGATATTTTTAAGATGAGCAATGGAAAGAAATCATCTATAAAATTGCATAAAATATTTTAATTTTACTCACAATAATAATGGTGAGATTATGACAAATTTTATTTATCGAAGTGATTTAGCTGTCGATTTTCTAAAAGAAGATGGATTTAGTCAAAATCATTTTTACGAAAAGGAAGAGCATCATGGGATACTTATTGAAAAAATGATATTGCATGAAGATGATGAGAAGTTTCAGAAGAAAAAAGGATGCTATGTCTCTTTAAGTTTTGAAAATATTGAATTAGAAGATGTCAGAGAGCAATTGATTCCATTACTAACAAAAGAAATTAAGCGAATGATGGGGTATTTGAATATTGAACATCCCTGCAAGGTACTTGTTTGCGGACTGGGCAACGCTTTACTCTCCTGTGACAGCCTGGGACCGTTACTGCAGGATCAGTTGATTGTCAGTGCTCATCTGAAGGATATTCCCGAATTAGAGCAAATGCCTCAGGTTGCTTTACTGATACCAAGAGTCAGGGCTCAGACGGGAATTGAAACTTTTGATATTATTTATGGTACTTGTCAGCAATTTGCACCTGATTTGGTGATTGCCGTAGATGCTTTGGCGACAAAGAATCTAGGAAAAGTCAATCACGTCATTCAGCTTTCCAGTGCCGGTGTGCAGCCGGGAAGCGGCGTGGGTAATCGGACGAAAGCTTTAAGTGCTGAAGAATTAGGCATTCCCTTAATTTGTTTAGGCGTTCCCACAGTCGTAGACTGTGCCTCAATTACTTATGATGTTTTAAGGCTGATGGAAGACTATTTTGCAAGTCAGATTCAAAGACCGTATGAAAAATTAAAGGTCGCCAAAAGAGGTGTGGACCATTTGCGCCTTGAAAGAACGCAAAGAGAAATGCTTTTAGGGGAAATTGGCAAGCTGAGTGATGATGAGAAAAGATACTTATTGGAAGAAATTATTCGTCCGACCAGTCTCAATATGATTGTGATGGATAAAAATACGGATTTAGCGATTAAAGAGTTGGCAAAAGTGATATCCCACGCTTTAAA
>Ga0129308_1000167_pt1 | contig 114426 bp, 106 predicted proteins | sample L827metagenome_FD_94440 | JGI IMG/M metagenome (GOLD analysis project Ga0129308, IMG submission 94440) | Ring-tailed lemur group fecal microbial communities from Wisconsin, USA - L827 metagenome | ecosystem: Host-associated > Mammals > Digestive system > Large intestine > Fecal | place: USA...
TAGAAAACCCCCGGAAAACCTTGATTTTCCGGGGTTTTTGACCTGTTTTGATACGGTTTGTACAGCTGATTATCTCTTGCTGAACTGAGGCGCACGACGTGCTGCCTTGAGACCGTACTTCTTGCGTTCCTTCATTCTGGGGTCGCGGGTCAGGAACCCGGCGGCCTTCAGGGAAGCGCGGTAGCTCTCGTCCACCAGCAGCAGGGCGCGGGCGATGCCGTGGCGGATGGCGCCGGCCTGACCGGAAACGCCGCCGCCGGCAACGGTGGCCTCAATGTCGACCTTGCCGACGGTGCCGGTGGTGACCAGGGGCTGACGAACGATGAGCTTCAGGGTATCCAGACCGAAGTAATCGTCGATATCACGACCGTTGATGGTGATTGCGCCGGTGCCGTTGGGGATGAGGTGGACGCGGGCAACGGAGGACTTTCTGCGGCCGGTGCCGTACATATAGGGCTTCTTGCACTTATAGGTTGCCATATTTCTTTACCTCCTCTTAGCGGGCCCAAACTTCGGGCTTCTGGGCTGCGTGGGTGTGCTCAGCGCCCTTGAACACTCTCAGGCGCTTCAGCTGCCACTGGGCGATGGTGTTCTTTTGCAGCATGCCGCGGACAGCCAGACGCATGGCCAGCTCAGGCTTGGTCTGCATCAGGGTCTTGTACTGGGTCTCTTTCAGGCCACCGGGATAACCGGAGTGGGTACGGTAGTACTTCTGCTCCAGCTTCTTGCCGGTGAGGACGGCGTCCTTGGCGTTGATGATGATGACGTAGTCGCCGCAGTCAACGTGGGGGGTGTAATCGGTCTTGAGCTTGCCGCGCAGAAGGTCGGCGGCGAGGGCAGCGGTCTTGCCCATGGGCTTACCGGCTGCATCAAGGACGTACCACTTGCGCTGCACGGTCTCCTTGGTTACCATTGTAGTAGACATAGTCTTGCCTCCATATAGAATGAAATGTTTTGACTTTTCAGGTGCTTCCCGGTACAATACAGCTTGTACCCGAAGCGTGCTTATCTTTTATACCACAGGCTTTTCTTCCTGTCAACAACATTTTTAATTTTGATTTTGGATTCTTCCGAATGCTAAAAAAATCTTCTGAAATCTCCCAAAATCTTATTTTCATTTTTCGATTATGCGAGGGCGAACTTTATGGACAAGCTTCTGAACGAATTTACCGGCACCGTCCGCCGGGCGGTAGATGATTATGACATGATCCAGGCGGGGGACAGGATCGCCGTGGGTGTCTCCGGCGGCAAGGACAGCTTAGTGCTGCTCCTGGCCATGAAGCACCTGCAAAGCTTCTATCCCAAGCCCTTCCAGCTGGAGGCCATCACCATCGAGCTGGGCTTTGAGGGCATGGATTTCGCCCCGGTGGCGGCGCTCTGCCGGGAGGAGGACATTCCCTACACCTGCCTGAAAACCGACATTAAGGAGATCGTCTTTGACGTGCGCAAGGAGGATAACCCCTGTTCCCTCTGCGCCAAGATGCGCCGGGGGGCGCTGAATGATGCCATCCGACAGCGGGGAATCAGCAAGCTGGCCCTGGGCCACCATTTTGATGATGCGGTGGAAACCTTTATGATGAGCCTGCTGTTTGAAGGCCGCGTCAGCTGCTTCCGCCCGGTCACCTATCTGGACCGCTCCGGTGTCACCCAGATCCGCCCCCTGATCTACGCCGGGGAACAAAAGATCGCCAACCTGGCCCAGAGCCTGAACCTGCCGGTGGTGGAAAACCCCTGCCCTCAGGACAAGGGCAGCAAGCGCTATGAGATTAAGCAGCTGCTGAAGGTTCTGGGGCAGGACTATCCGGATATGCGCTCCAAGATCTTTGGCGCCATGCAGCGCCTGCCCCTCCCCGGCTGGCAGCCCAAAGAGAACTGGAGGCTGAGCAGGTAGGTAAAAGGGGACGTCCCTCTTTCCCAAAACCGTAGGGGAAAGCGTTGCCTGTATATTGGCTTGCACAAATCAATAAAAAGATACCGGGTTTCCGTTCTTCTGAACGGGAACCCGGTATCTTTTTCCTATTCTCTACTGCGGCGGAGATCATCCACAATGCGCTGGATGTGTTCGACCTGAACCTGGGTAAGACCGGTCACATCCATCAGCGCAAGCCCATCGCTGGCCGGATTGTCGCGCCCCAAAAGATAATCCGTGCTCACGTGAAAGTAGTCGGCAATCTTTATCAGCATATCAATGGAGGGCACGATATTGCCGTTTTCCCAGTTGCTGACGCTCTGTTTTTTCACACCCAGTTTTTCCCCAAGCTGCGTCTGATTCAATTCCTTGGACTGGCGAAGATACCGAAGCCGACTTGCAAACATAATATGCCCTCACCTCTTTGCCTCATATTATGTGCAAGTCTACGAAAAATAAAAATATAAGTATTGCAATATTTGACTTCTGATAATATACTTTGAAAGAAAAAAGAATCTGTTAATACAGTGAGGTAATGTGTGAAAGCCAAGACTTGTGCCATTTTAGGCAGTACGCCAATTGATTTCCCCATGGGGATATGATGAAGAGGATGAACGCTGCCATATGATGAAACTAATGCTTCTCCAGGGAATCAGCTATTGCCGTAGTTTGGGGATCAGACGCTTTTCGGTGGCGATTGACAGCGGCGTTGGCCTCTATGCATCGGAGATTATCAATAGCTTGCGGAATGAAGATAGAGAGATGGAATTGGTATGCTATGTTCCCAGCGAGGAACAAGCAACTATCCTTCAGCTTTTTCTGTGGCCATGCTGGGCCAGCATGCTGTCCTTCAGCTCCATCAGCTTGGGGGACAGATCTACATAGTACTGGTGGGGGAAATCGAAGCGCTTTACCTCCGGCCACAGGGTGCTCACCTGATAGGCGCAGAAGGTGCGGACATTTTTGAGGCTGGGCAGTTCATACACCAGCTCCCCCTTTTGGAAAACCGGCACCTGCAGCTCCACCGCCCGGAAGTTCTCCATGACTTTCCGCTTCCAGCGGTCGTGGGGGTCGCAGATTTCCAGGGGCTGGCTGTCGTCCACGGTCTCATCATGCAGGCAGATATAGTCCGCCTCGGCCATGCCGGTGCTGCGGTTGTAGAAGCGGTAGACCTTTTTGAAGCCGGGGTTGGTGATCTTACCCACGTTCTCGCTGACCTTGATCTTGGGAATGATGCTGCCGTCCTTTGCTTCCACGGCACAGAGCTTGTACACCCCGCCGAAGACCGGGTCGCTCTTGGCGGTGATCAGCCGTTCGCCCACGCCGAAGGAGTCGATCTTGGCCCCCTGGCGGATCAGCTCCGCGATCAGCCGCTCATCCAGGGAGTTGGACACGGTGATGGTGCACTCGGTCCAACCGGCCGCATCCAGCATCTTTCTGGCCTGCTGGGTCAGATAGGCCATATCGCCGGAGTCCAGCCGGATGCCGCACTTGGTAATGCCCAAGGGCTTCAAAACATCGTTGAAGGCCCGGATGGCGTTGGGGATGCCGGATTTCAGGGTGCTGAAGGTATCCACCAGCAGCACCGCGTTCTGGGGATAGGTGCGGCAATAGCTGACAAAGGCGTCATACTCCGTGTCAAACATCTGCACCCAGGAGTGGGCCATAGTGCCCGCTGCGGGCACGCCGTAGAGCTGGTCGGACACGGTGCATGCGGTGCCTGCGCAGCCGCCGATATAGGCCGCTCTGGCGCCGGTCACCGCCCCGGCAATCCCTTGGGCCCGGCGGGAGCCAAACTCCAGCACGGTGCGCCCCTCGGCCGCACGGCAGACCCGGTTGGCCTTGGTGGCGATCAGGCTCTGGTGGTTGAACTCCAGCAGCAGATAGGTCTCCAGCAGCTGGGCCTGGATGGCGGGGGCCCGGACGGTGATCACCGGCTCCCCGGGGAAGATGGGCGTCCCTTCCGGGATGGCCCAGATATCGCCGGTGAAGCGGAAGTTCCGCAGATATTCCAGAAATTCCGCCTTGAAAAGCTTGCGCCCCTCCAGATAGCGAATATCCTCCTCGGAGAAGTGGAGCTTCTGCACATAGTCCACGATCTGCTCCAGCCCCGCCGCAATGGCATAGCCGCCCTTATCGGGGATGCTGCGATAGAAAACGTCAAAATAGGTGATGCGCTCTTCCATGCCATCGGCCAGATAGCCGTTGCCCATGGTCAGCTCATAAAAATCGCACAGCATAGTGAGATTGATACCGGTACTGCTTTGCATGAGGATCACTCCCTGTCTTTTTTTGTATGACTGTATTATATATTATTATATATTCTGCCCGGAAAGAAAGCAAGAGATAAGTTGACGGGAGCCGAACCCGTGCTGGTTTTGCCGGGCGGATTTTCCGTCCAACTGCGTTAAAAAATTTTGCAATACACAAAGTATTCCTGCAATTTTTTGCCTTGCCGGGCGAAAAATCCGCTCCGGTAAAACTGTTTCGCACATTCTGGCGCGTTATGGTTGCGCTATTTTGTATGCGGCGGACGCAGCCTTGCTGGCGCAAGGCAAGGACAACAAATACAAAATAGCCAATCAGAGCCGCCAGAATGCAGTACGCGTCCGGCCCCCGTCAACTTAGCCCCTTCTGTGAAAAACTTGTTTAAGTTTACCCGGATTTTGTGCGTTTTTACCCTCGCTTCCCCCGTTGACGAAACTGGCAATTTATAGTATTCTGATATACATAGAAGTTCGGCTTTCAAGGAGGTCGTACAGAATGAATGAACTTTTTGTCCCCGGCAGGACAGAGCTTGCCGGTAACCATACCGACCATCAAAACGGCAGGATCCTGGCTTCTGCCGTGGATTTGGGACTTTATGCCCGGTTCCGGGCCAACGGCGGGAATGTGTGCCGCGTGGTGTCTGAGGGTTTTGAAAGCTTTGAGGTGCGCACCGCGCCGCTGAATATCCGCACTGTGGATTTCGGTAAGCCCCGGGCCCTGGTGCGGGGCGTGATGGCCGCCTTTCAGGAGCTGGGCCTGCGCATCGGCGGCTTTGATGCCGAAATTCGCAGCACTTTGCCCGCGGGCTCCGGCCTCAGTTCTTCCGCCGCCTTTTCCGTACTTATCGGCAGGATCCTCAGCCAGCTGTTCAATGACGGCGGGGTGGAGCCCATTGTTCTGGCCCGGGTCGCCCAGCAGGCGGAGAACCAGTATTTCGGCAAGCCCTGCGGCCTGATGAGCCAGTTGACCTGCGCCTTCGGCCATACCGTGTATGTGGATTTCAAGACCGGGGAGATCGAACCCATTCAGGCGGATTTTGCCGATATGGGCCTGGTGCTCTGCCTTACCGATACCGGCGGCAGTCATGCCGGACTGGATACGTCTTATGCCCGCATCCCGCTGGACATGGTGTATATTGCTAACCTCTTTGATAAGGGCGTGCTGGCGGATGTGGATCCGGAGGAATTCCGCGCCAAGGGCTGGGATGCTTCCAACCGCCCTGTCCGCCGCGCCATGCACTTTTTCGATGAGAACGAGCGGGTTCCTCAAATGCGGGACGCTCTGAAAGCGGGGGATAGCCAGACCTATATGCGCCTGATGAATGAGTCCGGCCGCTCCTCCGAGCAGCTGCTCAATAACATCATCACCTCCGCCACCGGGGACACCAAACTCCAGCAGGGGCTGGAGCTGAGCCGCCGGCTGCTGGAGGGTGTGGGTGCCTGGCGGGTTCATGGGGGCGGCTTTGCCGGCTGCGTCCAGGCCCTGATGCCCAGGGAGGTCTTTGCGGGCTATAAGGCTGAGATGGAGAAAAACTTTGGTTCCGGCAGCTGCCACGTGATCCATTTGGTATAAGGAAAAAGAAAAACAACAATGCTAAAGCTCCCAAGGCCCACTGGGCTTTGGGAGCTTTGTAGTTGCACAATGTGTACCGGTATTTACACGGCAGCCTGGGGCCTTGTCCTCTTGGCGGCCAGGTACTGGAAGGTCAGGACGACGGCCATGAAAATGATACCCACAATGTCGGTAATCACCGAGGGATCCATCATCATCAGACCGGCCACGCAGATCACGATGCGCACCGGCCAGGACATTTTCCGGAACAGGAAACCGTTCATGGCGGCGGCCACGCCGAAGATGCCGATCAGGGAGGTAACGATGATCTGGATTACCTTGAAGGTGGTGACATCAATCAGCAGCATTGCCGGATTCATGCAGAAGATGTAGGGCACCACAAAAGCGCCGATGGCCAGCTTGGAGGCGTTGATGCCGGTCTTCATGGGATTGGACTTGGCAATGGCGGAGCCGGCATAGGCGGCCAGCGCCACCGGGGGCGTAATATCGGCCACGATGCCGAAGTAGAACACGAAGAAGTGGGCCGCCATCTTGGGTACGCCGATGGTGATCAGAATGGGGGCGCAGGTGGAGGCCATGATGCAGTAGTTGGCAGTGGTGGGCACACCCATGCCCAGGATGATGCAGCAGATCATGGTCAGGAACAGGGCCACCAGGGTGGGGCTGATGAAGGGCACGGAGTTGCTCAGGGCGATGACCATGCCGATGAGCTTGGAGGCAAGCCCGGTGGCGGTGATGCAGCCGGCGATCACACCGGCCATGGCGCAGGCCACAGCCACCGTAATGGTTCCCTTGCCGCCGGCTTCCAGCGCTTCCAGGATCTTGTTCAGGCTGATCCGGTTGTCCTTATCGAACAGGTTCACCACGATGGTTACCAGAATGGCGATGCTGGCGGAGAACTGCATGGTGCGGGTGTTGGTGGTGACCAGGGCCACCAGAACCACCAGCGGCAGCAGCAGGTAGACCTTCTTGATGAGCTGACCAAAGACCGGCAGCTGATCCTTGCTGATGCCTTTCAGGCCCAGCTTCTTGGCCTCCAGATGCACCGCAATGAAGATGCCCGCAAAATAAAGGGCAGCGGGCAGGATGGCCCGCAGGGCCACCTCCGCATAGGTGACGTTCATGTACTCAGCCATCAGGAAGGCTGCGGCGCCCATAATGGGCGGCATGATCTGACCGCCGGTGGAGGCGGCAGCCTCAACGGCACCGGCGAATTCTCCCTTATAGCCGGTCTTCTTCATCATGGGGATGGTAACGGAACCGGTAGTAACGGTGTTGCCCACGGAGGAGCCGGACACCATGCCGCAGAGGGCGGAGGAAATCACCGCCACCTTGGCAGGGCCGCCGGAGAACCGGCCCACCAGGGAGTTGGCCAGATCAATGAAGAAGGCGGCAATGCCGGTGCGCTCCAGAAAAGCGCCGAAGATGATAAACACCACGATGTACTTGGCACAGACCTGCACAGGCGTGCCCATAATGCCGTTGGTGGTGTAGAACAGCTTGTACATGACACCCTTGACACCGATGCTCATGCCCACCTTGGAGAAGAAGGTGTAGATCAGCAGGGCGCCGGCTACAAAAAGAATGGGCAGACCCACGCAGCGGCGGCACAGCTCCATCAGGGTCAGCAGTCCCACAATGGCGATGACCACCTGCATGGTGTTCATCCGGGAGAAGCTGGTCAGCACCGTGACCAGGGAATCATAGCTGAAGAAGTAATACAGGAAGCAGGAGGCGCCTACCACCATAATGACGTAGTCATACCAGGGGATATAGTTGTGGCGCACATGGTGCTTGCTGGCGGGGTAAATCAGATAACCCATGATGACCAGCAGGGCCAGAAAAGCAGTCAGGCGTTTCTCCAGCGCAGCCACACTGAACAGGGTGGACCAGATGCAGTACAGGGAGAACAGCACCATGACCGTGCGCACGATGACAGCAGGGGTGCCCTCCCAGATCCGGGTGTTGGACTCCTTGTCATATTTGCGCATCAAATCCTCAACGTCCTTGGCGGAACCCACGGCATTGGGATCTTCCGGGGCAGTGTCATGTTTCAACAGAGGGGACATTCGGGATGCTCCTTTCGTTTGAGGGCAGAATATATGTCTCAATTCTATCCGGAGACAGAAAAATCAGCAAGTTCAGATGGGGGGGTTCTTTGTTAAGAAGTAGTAAAGAAACCGGGATAAACGACTGAAAAACTACGGCGCGGGAATGCGCCGTAGTTTTTCGTCATTCATGGACGAAGATAGGAATGCGCGGCTTGCAGCCTCACTCAGGCAACGTCGAAGCCCTTCTCAGCGAAGTAGCGGGCGGCACCGGGGTGATAGGGGACGCTGGAAATGCTGGAAGCAAACTCCAGGCTCAGCTCAGCGGCCTTGCCGTGCTGCAGCTGGTCAGCGTTGTCGAAAACAGTGGAAACGAAGGTGTAGATGGCGTCCTCGGAGACATCGTTGCGGGCCAGAACCATTGCGGCCACAGCCACGGTCTGGGCATCCTCAGGCATACCGTAGGTGTCAGCGGAGACGGTGTACTTGCTGTAGTAGGGGGAAGCGGCGATGAGCTTATCAACATGCTCGTCATCGATGCTGACCAGGTAGACCTGACCGCTGGTGCTCAGGTCGGTAATGGCAGTGGTGGGGGCACCGGCCACGATAAAAGCGGCGTCGATCTTGCCGTCCTTCAGACTGTCGGCGCTGTCACCGAAGCTCTGGTAAACGGGTTTGATGTCATCAATGGTCATGTCGTAGCAGCCCAGAACGTCAACCGCGTTGAAGTAAACGCCGGAACCCAGAGCACCGATGGAAACGCTCTTGCCCCGCAGATCCTCAACGGTCTTAATGTCGGCATTCATGGTGACGATCTGTACCTGCTCCATGTAGAGAGCGGCCACGGTGGAGAAGCTGTCAACCGCGCCGGTCTCCGCAAAGATGTTGGTGCCGTCATGGGCGTAGCTCATAACGTCGGACTGGCAGAAGCCCAGCTCGTAGGAACCGGCGTCCATATCCTCCACATTGGCCTTGGAGCCATTGCCGGAGACGGCCGTGACGGACAGGTTGGTGTTGGCGGAAACATACTGGGCGATGACGCTGCCGAAAGCGTAGTAGGTGCCGGTCTCACCGCCGGTAACGAAAGTCAGGCTCTCGTTGGGGCCGGGGAGGGCAGCGGGGGCATCAGCAGCAGGCGCGTCAGCTGCGGGAGCATCAGCGGCAGGGGCGGAAGTTGCGGCGGGGGCGGAAGAATTTCCGCAGGCGCAGAGTGCGAATACCATGCACAAAACTGCAACCAAAGCGATGATCTTTTTCATAATTGACCTCCTGATCAATCCTCGCGGGAGGAATAAAAAATTGGAAGAGCGCCCAAAATAAGACTTGCATTACGCTCTTTCTGAGTTTATAATACAACCGGAAGTTGAAAAAAGCAATAGCCAATTTGCGCTTTCGTAAAAATCACAGAAAAACAGAAAAATATATAGGCATGATTGTGCAGGTTGCCAAAAACGCTTCGGCCGAATTCCGGAGATTGATGAAAAAATAACGGAATTCGACGGGAAGAGCGGGTTTACGCATGCTTTTGGCCTATATAAATGGAGCAGTAAGGAATGGATTTTTCACTGTTAAAAAGCTTTATCGCCGTGGCCGATGAGAAGAGCATCTCCACGGCGGCAAAGCATCTGTTCATTTCCCAGCAGTCCCTGTCCAAGCAGATCGCCAAGCTGGAGGAGGAGCTGGGCACCCCGCTGTTTGTCCGCAGCCGGCCCCTGGGGCTGACGGAGGACGGCCTTCGTTTTCTGCGGGTGTCCAGGGAGATCCTGCGGCTCAAGCGGCAGTATGAAGAGAGCTCCAGCCGGGGCGGCAGCACCCAATACATTCATATGGGGATTGAGCACACCATTGCCAGGGCTGTGCTGCCCTATGTGCTGCCATGTTTCCTGCGGCAGCACCCGGACACTTTTGTGAGGCTGAATGAAGAATCGCCGGAGGTGCTGCAAAAGGCGGTGACCCATGACGGGGTGGATCTGGTGATCGGGTCCATCAGCAGCACGCCGGATACCTACGAAACGGTGGAGCTGTGCAAAAAGGAGCAGCTGCTGGTGGTGCCCAGGGCCATGCTGATGGAGCGGGCCGGGAAGGATTTTGAGGCGGTCTGCCAGGATTTTTCCGGCGGGGCCGACCTGCGGTATTTTGAAAAGATGCCCTTTATCCGCATCCCGCGCCAGTCCTCCGGCGGCAGGGCACTGAACAGCTACCTTAAATATTACGATATATCGCCCAAATTTGTCTGTGAACTGACCAATATAGAAAACGCTTTCCAGCTGGCCAACAGCGGCCTTGGGGTATTCATATACGCCAAAATCTTTTGGGATCTGCTGGGGAGCGAATTACAGAGGGACTATCTGAAAAACATTGTGGTGTTCCCCCTGCCTTACCTGCCGGATATCGACAGCGTCTGTGCCTATTACCACAGGGAGCGGGGACTGCATGGCGGCACCCAGGAACTGCTGGAAACCTTCCGGCACTTCTTCCGGGACTACGCCGCCGGTTCTTTGTCCGTCTGGAAGAACGAATAAAGAGAATACAAGCGGCAGCTCATCTTTAAAATGAGCTGCCGCTTTTTCATCGCTTTTGGATTGCCTTTTCGCAGGCTTTTCCTTGCTTTTATGGCCCTATTTCAGGTCAAAATTCTTCTCATAGGCGGCAATGACTGCCTCCATCACGGCACTGCGGAAGCCATTTTTCTCCAGCGCCCGGACACCCTGGATGGTGGTGCCCCCCGGGGAGCAGACCGCATCCTTCAGTTGGGCGGGGTGTTCGCCGCAGTCGAGGGCCAGGGCCGCGCTGCCCATGACCATCTGGGCGGCCAGCGCCATGGCTTCACCCCGGGGCAGGCCGCAGGCTACGCCGCCATCCGCCAAAGCCTCCAGAAACAGATCCACAAAGGCGGGGCCGCAGCCGGAGACGGCGGAACCGGCATCAATGAGCCGTTCCTCCAGCCGGACGAAGCGGCCGGCGGCGCCCATGCTGTCCAAAAAGGTTTCCAGCGCCGGGGCCGGGACGTTTTCGCTGGGGGCATAGAGGATTATGCCCTGGCCGATGGAGACGGGGGTATTGGGCATGATGCGGATCACCGGATAGCTGCCGCCGGCCATCTGCCGCACCTGGGCAATGGAAGTGCCTGCGGCCATGGAGACCAGAACAAAGGGGCTTTGCCGGGCCTGTAGAACCGGGGCCAGATTTGCCAGCACAGCGGGCAGCATCTGGGGCTTGACTCCCAGGAAGATATAATCCGCCCCGGCGGCGACGGAAGCATTATCAGAGGTCTGTGCCCCCAGCTCTTCTGCCAGCAGCCGGGCCTTTTCCGGGCTGCGGTTGGCCAACAGCAGGGAGGGGCCGGAGACCTTTTTTGCCGCGGCGCGGGCCAGGGCACCGCCCATATTGCCCACACCGATAAAACCGAGAACCGCCATACTTATTCTACCTCACTTTTTCGCACCACCTGCCGCTCCACATACTGGGGAGAGGCGTTGACACACATGAAGATGCGCCCCACATATTCCCCCACCAGGCCCAGCACTACCAGGATGATGCCGCCCAAAATCAGCAGCAGAGCAGTGGTGGAACTCCAGCCCAGGGGGGCCAGATGGATGGTAAAATAGCGCACCACGATGACGAGGGCATACAGAAAGCCAGCCAGCGCCGTAAAACAGCCAAGCCAGGTGGCCAGGCGCAGAGGCTTGATGGAAAAGGAGGTAAAGCCGTTCATCCACAGGGAGATCAGCTTACCCAGATTATAGCCGGAGCGCCCCTCCTGCCGCTGCCGGTGGTTTACCGGCACATTGCAGATGTTCTTGGTGGAGCGCAGCACCAGGCCCATCACATAGGGGAAGCAGTGCTCATACCGCAGCATTTCATCGATAATAAAGCGCTGGGCCCCGAAGTAGCTGGTGAGGGACAGGTCTTTGGGCTTGCCCAGCATAATTTCGGTCATCTTCCCGTTGAGCCAGCTGCCAAAGTTGCGGAAAGGGGAATGCTGCTTGTTATGGCCATAGGAGGCATAGGCCACGTCATAACCCTCCTCCAGCTTCTCTAAGAGCTTGCCCACCTCATCAGCGGGGGTCTGGCCGTCATCATCCAGGCAGACCACATAGTCGCCCCGGGTGTGGCTCAGGCCGGCCATGATGGCCGCGTGCTGACCGAAGTTTCTGGCCAGGTCTATGGCGCAGACGCGCCCGTCCTGCCGGGCCAGCCCTTCCAGCACGGCAAAGGTGCCGTCCGGAGAGCAGTCATTCACCAGAACAATTTCATGGGCATACTGGGGCAGGGCCGCCATGGCGCGGCCAATTTCCTCCACCACGCCGGTAATGGTATGCTCTGACCGGTAGCAGGGAATCACAAAAGAGACAAGTTTCACGGGAAAAAGCACCTTCCTCAATTCAGATCAAAATCCACATGGCGCAGGATGGCCAGCATCTCATCCATGGTGGCGGCGGAGAGAATGAAGAAGCCATAACGGGTGGAGCTGTCACAGATCTCCCGGCCGTCAAAGGGCAGGATATTGCTGACTTGGGTAAGGGCCTGGGGATAGTGGCGGCGGATATATTCCAGAGAATCCAGATCCCGCTGGGAGAACACGAAGCGAATGGCCGACACCCGGCCCTCATGGGCAGGGGAGAGATCCGGAGCCTTGCCGCAGGCCACGTCCACACAGGCCTTCACAAAGTCCACCCCCCGGCTGAGCCGCACCAGATCGGAACCGATGCAGTCCCCGCCCATGCGGGCACCGCACTCAATCAGCTTGATGCTGCCGTCCGCATCAATTTTCAGCTCCGTATGGGAGGCACCGAAGCGGACACCCAGACAGTCCAGCACCCGGGGAACCAGGGCCTGGATCTGGGCCAGGGTGGCCTCCGTCATGTGCAGGGGGGGCTGGAGGTGGCCGGTTTCCACAAAAAGGGGCGCCCCGGTGGTAAACTTTTCGGTGCAGGCCAGAAAATGATGCTGCCCCTGCCAGGAGAGGTATTCAATGCTGTATTCCCGGCCCTGGGCGTATTCCTCCACCAGGGCCTTCTTTTCAAAGGAATGGGCCATGGCCAGTTCTACCGCCCGGCGCAGCTGGCCCTTCTCCGCAACCTTGAAGATGCCCCGGCTGCCGGAACGGTCCGTGGGCTTGACAATAACGGGATAGGAAAGCGCCAGCGCTTCCGCCTCCTCCGGCGAACAGACCAGCCGGCTTTTGCAGGAGGGGAGCCCGGCTTTCTCAAAGGCCAGGCGCATGAGGTGCTTATTGGTGGCGGCAAGGGCGCTTTCCATGCCGTTGCCGGTGAGACCCAGCTGCTCCGCCACGTAGTTGACGGTGATGCTGGCAAGGTCCGAACCGATGGACACGATGCCCACCGGCTCCAGCTTCCGGCAGATCTCCAAAATCCGATCCAGCTCCACAATGCTGATGGGATAGAAATAGTCCGCCGTGCGCTCCCCGATATCCCCGGCCTGCCAGGCAAAGACATGGGTGATATAGCCCATCTCCTTGGCGGCCAGGATCAGGGGATTTTGAAACTCATTGGCGCCGATGATGGCGATATTTTTTTTCTTGGAATCCATAGACTTCTCCAACTTTTCAATCACAGCGTAAAAATAAGAATACCCGCAAGGATCAGCAGCAGGGCGAAAAGCTTCCGCCGGCCCACCTTTTCCTTGAAGATGGTCACGCCGAAAAGGGTGACAAAAAGGTAGGAGCTGCTCTCAAAGGCGGGACTCATGCTCAGGGGCAGCTTCTTGTAGGCCAGCATGGTCAGCAGGGTGCTGCCGAAAAACATGGCATAGGCCAGGATGACGGGCAGGTTCAGATATTCCCGGAGGAAGCTGCCCCGCTCCTTCATGGAGGCCTTTTTCAGCAGGGTCTGGGAGACGGAAGAGACAAACACGCTGAAAAAGCCGATGAGCAGATAGGGGATCATTTCTTTGGTCATGGCTGCGCCTCCTTCTCCGGCTGGACGAAGAGCACCACGCCCAGCACAGCCAGGGCACAGCCGATCAGTTGGTTAAGCTTGATCTGCTCGTGAAACAGCAGGGCGCCGAAGACCATGCTCCAGACCAGGGTCACGGCCTTGTTGGCGAAAGCCACGGTCAGGGGCAGGCGCTTGAGGATCTGCTGCCAGCCCAGGGCGTAAATCACCAGGATGACAAACATCCCGCCGTAATACAGGCAGAAGCGGAAGCTGAGAAAGGGCTGGGCTGCCGCCAGCTTGGACAGCACCGAGGACAGGGAATAAAACAGCAGCAGCAGATGCAGGGCCAGAAAGACTTTGGTATTGGACTTATCCATGCTCAGTTCTCCCGGGTTTCCTTTTTAATGACTTCCCGCTCCACAAACTGGGGGGAGGCGTTGATACACATATAGATGCGGCCAATATACTCGCCGATAAGGCCCAGCACCACCAGAATGATGCCGCCCAGCACCAGCTGCAGGGCCATGGTGGAGCTCCACCCGGCGGGGACGCTGCTGTCCACAAAGTGCTTGATGATAATGACGATTGCATAGATAAAGCCCAGCAGGGCCGTTACCACGCCGGCATAGGTGGCCAGACGCAGGGGTTTGACGGAGAAGGAAGTAAAGCCGTTCATCCACAGGCTCAGGAGCTTGCCGATGGTGTAGCCGGATTCCCCCTCCTGCCGCTGCCGGTGGTGCACCGGCACGTTGCACAGCTTCCGGGTGGAGCGGAGCACCAGCCCGTCCACATAAGGGAAGCAGTGCTTATAGTTGAGCATTTCATCAATAATGAAGCGCTTGGCGGCCAGGTAGCTGGGGATGGAGAGATCCTTGGGCTTGCCCAGCATGATCTCGGTCATCTTATTATTGATGCGGGTGCCCCAGTTGCGGAATTTGGAATGCTGCTTATGTTCATAGGAGGCATAGACCACGTCATAGCCCTCCTCCAGCTTGGCAAGCAGCTTGCCTACCTCGTCGGCCGGGGTCTGGCCGTCGTCATCCAGGCAGACCACAATGTCCCCGGCACAATGGTGAAAGCCCGCCATCAGGGCGCCGTGCTGGCCAAAGTTCCGGGTCAGATCCACGGCAGTGATACGTTTATCCTCCCGGGCCAGGGCGGAGATCACAGCAAAGGTATCATCCGGGGAGCAGTCGTTCACAAGAATGATCTCATAGTTATAATCCGGCAGCGTGGGCATGGTGCGGCGAATTTCATCCACTACCAGACCGATGGTATGGGCGGAATGGTAGCAGGGGATGACAAAGGAAACCAGTTTCATTTCTCTTCCTCCTCATTGAGCATGGCCATAAAGACCACGTCCCTGTATTCCCCGTCCAGCTTCACCATGTCCCGAAACAGCCCCTCCTGGACGAAGCCGGCCTTTTCATAGCTGCGGCGGGCGATGGCGTTGCCGCCCAGAACCCGCAGGCTGATCCGGTGCAGCTTCAATACCTCCAGCCCAAAGCGGGTGAAGAGCCGGGCCGTCTCGGTGCCGACGCCCCGGCCCAGATAGTCCTCCTCACCGATGAAGATGCCGTATTCCGCGCTTTCCCTTTCCGGATCGATATCCCGGTAATACACACTGCCCACGGGCTTACCCAGGGCTTTGTCCAGAATGATGTACTGGATCACCTTGCCGGTGTCCACCTTAGTGGCCAGCCAGTTCTCATGCAGCTCCCGGGTGAAGGGCTGGCGAAAGATAAAGTGCTTATACACCGAGGGCTTGTTGCGCCAGGCCACGATGCGATCGGTATCCTCTCGTGTAATGGGGCGCAGAGAAATCTTTTCGCCGTTGATAATGGGCAGGTCGCAGGGAGAAAAAATGTTCATGGGTTCCTCCTGTCAGGGGATTCTTTCATATAGTGTGCCATAGCCCTCCATCTGGCCGGAAACCGTATAGAATTCCGGGGAGGGGCTGGGGTCGCCGGGGCGGCAAAGGATATAATCCATGCCGTAGCCATGGGAATCCTCACCAAAAATGCCAATGCAGATGCCCACCTGAGGCGGCACATCCCTGGCCAGGGCCTGGGAATAATCATAACCGTAAAGCCCCAGGGTACAGGGCTCCTCGGGGAATAGTTGGCTATAATCCAGCCCGGTGGACTCATCGGGGAAAAAGCGGTCATCCGCCGCCGCATGGCGGTAGGAATCCGGCGCCATCAAGGCGGCGAACACCAGCAGCGCCACAAGGGCACAGCGAAAGCCCCGGCCTTCCCCCTGCCAGCGCAGCAGCAGCCAGAGCACCAGAAAATAGGCCATGGGGGCCAGGGTGCGGTAATCCCGCCAGTCAAAGACGAAGTAGATCATGATTACCAGGGCCAGACAGCCGGCCCCGGCCATGAAGACCCCGAAATACTCCCAGCGCCAGGTCAGGCGAAGGTGGCCATCCTGCGCTTTGAAAAGGGTCTTCACCAGCAGAAACAGCAGAGCCAGCAGGTAGAAATACCGAGCCATGGCCTGGGGAAGGGAATTGTCAGACCGGGGATCCAGAAAATGCAGGATGTTGGAAACCGTGTTGTGGTAAAGCCCTCGCAGCAGCTCCAACAGGCTGTCGCTCTGCATGAGATTGTAGAGCACATCGGGGTAGGGCGCCACAAACAGGGAAAAGCACCAGTTGAAGGCCAGCACGCCCAAGGCGTACAGCACCAGACAGCCCAGCAGCTTCCAGCTGATCTTATTGTCACAGAAGATCAGGACAGCAGGGAAGAACAGCACCACATTGCTCATGCGAAGCACCGTACACCACACTCCGCAGAGCACCAGGGTAGGCAGCGTCCAGCGGCGTTTTGGTAGGGCACCGCTGTGCTCCTTTTCATAGCGAAACAGCAGCGCGGCATATACGATCAGCCCGGCATAACAGGGCATCTCCAGCATGGAGAGATTGATATACCGCACCAGGGGCGGAAACAGCAGGGTGAAAAGCCCCATGAGAAAAAGCTGCACCGTGCCGGGCCGGGCGATGAGGACAAAGAGTGCCATTGCCGCCGTCAGCATGATTACGCCGGCGATGACAATAGCGCTGTCCGTCCAGGGAAAGAGCAGCGCATACCACAGCCAGGCGGCCAGGGGAGATATCCCGTGGCTGCCCAGAGGGCCGATGGGGGCCGTGTAGCCCACCAGATGCTCCGTAGAGCCGAAATGCAGTCCCTGTTCACTTACCGAGTACATCAGCCGCCAGTAATCGATCTCATCGTTCAGATAGGGCTTGGAGAGAAACATATTCTGCCCCGAAAGCAGGGAAAGCACCAGCATGATGACAAGGGGGCTGGCGATAAAAAACAGGGCGGCGCAGAGCGAAAGCCGGCTTCTGCGCTCAACGGCAAGAGCGGTAGCCATGACTCAGCAGCCGTAGAAAGCCTTCACAGCCTGGATGACCGCCTGCCGGTCTTCGGCGGAAAGACCGTAGTACAGGGGCAGGCGAAGCAGCTTGTCTGATTCTGCCGTGGTGTACACGTCTTCCCCATCGAAGCGGCCGAACTTCAGCCCGGCGGGGGCGGAGTGCAGGGGCACGTAATGGAACACGGCCAGGATATCCCGCTCCTTCAGGAAAGAGATCAGCGCCGTGCGCTCGGCAAGGCTGCGGGTCTTGATGTAGAACATATGGGCGTTGTGGACACAGCCTTCCGGAACGGTGGGCAGCGTCACCAGGCCCTTGTCCGCCAGAGGCTGGAAAGCCTTATTATATTCGTTCCAGCTGGCAAGCCGGTCATTGTTGATTGCATCCGCCCGCAGCAGCTGGGCCCAGAGGTAGGCGGCGTTCAGCTCACTGGGCAGGTAGCTGTCGCCAAAATCCACCCAGGTATACTTATCCACCTGGCCCCGGAAGAACTTGGCCCGGTCGGTACCCTTCTCCCGGAGGATCTCCGCCTTTTCAATGTACTCCTCGTTATTGACCACCAGGGCGCCGCCCTCACCCATGGAGTAGTTCTTGGTCTCATGGAAGGAGTAGCAGCCGAAGTCCCCGATGGTGCCCAGGGCCTTGCCCTTATAGCTGCTCATGACGCCCTGGGCCGCGTCCTCCACCACCAGAAGATTGTGGCGGCGGGCAATGGCCATAATGGTATCCATCTCGCAGGCAACGCCGGCATAGTGCATGGCGCAAATGACCCGGGTCTTATCCGTGATGGCGGCCTCGATCTTGCTTTCATCAATATTCATGGTGTCCGGCCGGATGTCCACAAACACCAGCTTGGCCCCGGCCAGCACAAAGGCGTTGGCGGTGCTGGAGAAGGTAAAGCTGGGCAGAATGACTTCATCCCCCGGCTCCAGGCCGCAGAGCAGGGCGGCCATATCCAGGGCGGTGGAGCCGCTGGTGGTCAGCAGCACTTTCCGGGCCTGGAAGCGCTCTTCCATCCAGGCGTTGCATTTTTTCGTGAACTGACCGTCACCGCAGATTTTGCGGCTGGCAATGGCCTGCTGCATATATTCCAGCTCATCGCCGGTGCAGGGAGGGACGTTGAAAGGGATCATGGTGTTTCCTCCTGTATATCTTTTGTTTTTCACAATTCGATTTTATCGATCTCAACTATATAATAACTGATACATTATACCACATCTCGCCGCAATTACAAGGCAAAGATGAAGTGGGTCGAAAGGCCACGGGACTTTGGACAAGGTGCTGCAAAATATCCGGATAAAATTAGCTAAAAAGACGACACTTGTGGATAACCGACAAAAATGTTTGCGAAAGATTGTGCAATCTTACGGTGTTAAGATGTTTGGAAACCGGTTGACAAAAAACAGGTACGATGCTAGAATTTTTACAGAATTGTTAAGGAAAGACGGACATGGACAATCAGCCTGAAAGTAAAATGACCATCGACAAGGTGGCGAAGCTCTGCGGAGTTTCCAAAACAACCATATCAAGATTCCTGAATGGGAAATACGAGAACATGTCCGACGAGACCAGAGAGCGCATCCGCCAGGTGATCGCCGAGGTGGATTATCACCCCAACCGCTCCGCCCAGCGGCTGAAGGCCAGCCACAGCATGCTGATCGGCTGCGTTATCGGTGATATCGGCAGCCCTTTTTCTGCCCTGCTGCTCAAGGGCATTACCACCGTGTGCGAGGAGGCCGGGTATCAGGTCCTCTTTGCCGACAGCGGGGAAGATCCCCGCAGGGAGCGCCGGGCCATCCGGGGCTTTCTGGAAAACCGGGTGGACGGCCTGATTATCAACACCAGCGGCAACAACGACGCCTTCCTGCTGGAGCTGCAAAACGGCGGCACACCCCTGGTTCTGGCCGACCGCCAGCTGCTTTCCGCCAATAAAATCGATACTGTCACCACCCCCAGCAAAAGCGCCGCCTATGACTGCGTCCGCGTCCTGCTGGCCCAGGGATATACAAGAGTGGCTTTCTTCTCGGAGACCATTGGTCACGTCTCCCCCCGTATCCTCCGCCGCCAGGGCTATGAGGAAGCGATCCGGGATCTGACCGGAAGGGAGCCGGAGACCTATGAGTTCACAGCGGAGGACATGGACAGCTGCAAAAGCTGCCTGCGGGTGTTCCGCCGCAAGTACCCCAACGAACGGATCGCTGTTTTCTCCGCCAATGGTGCCAGCGCCCAGCGGCTGCTGGTGGCCATGAAGGAGATGAATATTGAGCCGGGCTATGACTTCGGCTTTTGCACCTTTGACGACTGGAACTGGCTCCAGATTGCAAAACCGGGCATCAGCGCCGTGGCGCTGGCCACGGTGGATATCGGCGCCAAGACCGCAGAGCTGCTGCTGGAACGCATCAGCGGCCGGCGGCCTGCGGGCGCCAGGGCCGTCACGGTGGAGATGCCGGCCCACTTCGTGATGCGGGAATCCACCCCGGCGCAGAGATAAAGGGCAGGTTTTGGCAAAGCCTGTCGATGAAACAGGCTTTTTTAGGAAAACGGTTCCGTTTACCGGTTTATAAAGCCGGAAAAGGGCTTTTTGTGCCACGCGATTTTCCAAGCATCCCCGCATTTTTTCGTATTACCGGTGACGCCGGAGACGGCGCGCCTGTATAAAAAACATTCAGGAGGAAAAGTAATGAAAAACGCGAAGAAACTTGTAGCAATGCTTCTGGCTCTGGTTATGGTCGCCGCCCTGTGCGCATGTGGCCAGACCGCAGCCCCCGCAGCAACCCAGGCTCCCGCAGCCGACGCCCCCGCAGCTGACGCTCCCGCCGCTGTGGAGACCAAGGTTCTCAAGTGCGCTTTCAACCAGACCATCACCAATCCCGAAGCACAGACCCTGCAGTGGATCGGCGAGAAGCTGTACGAAGCCACCGAAGGCCGTTACTCCATCGAGGTTTATCCCGACGCTCAGCTGGGCGATCAGGCTCAGACTCTGGAGCAGGTCGTTATGGGCACCCTGGACATGGCTCTGGTAGCTAACTCCATCGTTGAGACCTACTGCCCCGACTTCGCTATCCTGGGCACCCCCTATGTTTACGACAGCATCGAGCACCAGCAGAAGGTTTTCGAGTCCGGCAAGCTGGCTGACCTGTACGCCGAGACCGAGGCTCAGGGCTTCACCGTCCTGTCCAACTACTCCCTGGGCGCCCGTAACCTCTACACCAGCAAGGCTCCCGTTGTCACTCCCGATGACTGCAAGGGCATGAAGATCCGCGTTATGGGTTCCGACACCTGCATCAAGATGATGGGCCTCATGACCGGCGGCACTGACGGCACCGGCATGGCTCAGGGCGAGGTTTACTCCGCCATCCAGACCGGTACCCTCGACGGTGCTGAGAACAACATCATCACCTACGTTGACCTGGTTCAGTACGAAGTTGCTCCTTACTACAACCTCACCGGCCACCTGATGATCCCCGATGAGCTGTGCATTGCCAACGACGTTCTGGCTGCCATGTCCGAAGAGGACCAGGCTGCTTTCAAGAAGATCTGCGACGAGTCCATCGCTTACATGTTCAACCTCTGCGCTGAGCTGCGCGCCGACTACGAGGCCAAGGCTGTTGAGCAGGGCGTCACCATCACCGAGGCTGATGTTCCCGCTTTCCAGGAAGCCTGCGCTTCCCTGATCGACGAGGTCGCCGGCCGCAACGACATGACTGCCGCTGTTTACGAGGTAATCAAGTCCTGCCGCTAATTTATAACGTTTAGCCTAATAATGGCCCACGGCATTGCTGTGGGCCATTTCTTTCAGAGAGAACCCTTTCTCCAATACTATAAAAAGGAGGCAGCTCCGTGGCAGTTCTTAATAAGATCAAGCATGTGATCAATAAGATTTTTGAAGTCATCAGCACGATCATTCTCTCCGTTATGACGGTTTTGGTCGTTTACCAGGTTGTTACCCGCTATGTTTTCAATGCGCCCAGTGCAATTTCTGAGATCCTTTCCCAGTACCTCTTTGTCTGGATGATAATGTTTGGCAGTGCTTATGTCTATGGCAGCCGTGAGCATCTTACCATTGACATACTCAAAGATAAATTCTCCCCCAAAGTGAACCTGGTGGTTGAGGTCATCACCAATGTGTGTCTCTTTGCTTTCATCGCTGTGGTCTGCGTCTATGGCGGTTACCTCTACACCGTGAAGAGCGCGCCTCAGGTTGATCCCCAGCTTGGCATCTCCAAGGCGATTTTGTACTCTTCTCTTCCGATAACCGGTGTTGTCACCCTGTTCTATGCCGTGTGCAACTGCGTTGAGAGCGTTGTCAACTACAAGACCGGCAAACGCAACATGGGCGACGAGCTCTCCGGCACCGCATGATGGGAGGTAACTGAAATATGACTACTACTGCTCTCGCCGGCATCGTAATGATTGCCCTGATTTTTGTCACTTTGGCGGTGGGCTTCCCCATCGGCCTGAGTATCGGCATCGGCTCTGCCGCCGCCGTTTACATTATCATGCCCAACGCGGGCTCCATGATGGTCTCCGCCCAGAAGATGTTCCAGAGCGTCAACTCCTTCGCACTGCTGGCCATTCCCTTCTTTGTGCTGGCCGGCAACTTAATGAACTTCGGCGGCATCGCCCGCCGCCTGGTGGGCTGCGCCAAGCTGGTGGCACACCGGCTGCCCGGCGCCCTGGCCCAGACCAATATTGTGGCCAATATGCTCTTCGGCGCCATGTCCGGCTCCGGCGTGGCCGCCGCCGTGGCCATGGGCGGTATCCTTGGCCCTCTGGAGAAAGAGGAGGGCTACTCCGATGAGTACATCGCCGTCTGCAACATCGCTTCCGGCCCGACTGGCATGATGATCCCCCCCAGCAACATCATGATCGTCTACTCCACGGTGGCAGGCTCCGTCTCCATTGCGGCCCTGTTTATGGCAGGCTACATGCCCGGCATCCTCTGGGGTCTGGGCTGCATGATCGTGGCAGGTATTATGGCCCATCGCCGGGGCTACGTCTCCAAGGATCACTACACCTTTAAGTTCGTGATGAAAACCCTGTGGGAAGGCATCCCCAGCCTGCTGATGATCGTCATCGTTATCGGCGGTATCCTGGGTGGCATCTTCACCGCTACCGAAGGCTCCGCTATCGCTGTGACCTATGCCCTGATCCTCAGCTTCATCTACCGCAACATCACCGTGAAGGATCTGCCCAAGATCATCTTTGAGAGCGTCAAGACCACCGCTGTTATTGAGTATCTGGTCTGCGTGTCCGGTATCATGGGCTATGTTATGAGCTACACCAAGATCCCCGCTCTGGTGGCCAACGCCATCCTGGGCTTCACCAACAGCCCCGTTGTCATCCTGCTGATCATGAACGTGATCCTGCTGATCGTGGGCTGCTTCATGGATCCCACCCCCGCCGTGCTGATCTTCACCCCCATCTTCCTGCCCATCGTGCAGACCTGGGGCATGCACCCGGTGCACTTCGGTCTGATGATGATCATGAACCTGTGCGTGGGTACCCTGACTCCCCCTGTGGGCGCCATCCTCTTTGCCGGCTGCCGCACCCATGGCGTCAAGATCGAGCAGATCATCAAGATGCTGCTGCCCTTCTTTATCGTCATCCTGGTGACGCTGCTGCTGATCACCTACGTGCCCGCACTGAGCATGTTCATCCCCAAGGCCCTTGGCCTGTGCTGATTTGAGGTAAATAAACCATGGATATTCGCTATTCCGCAAGTCCCAACGACGTAAAAAGATACACTACCGAGGAACTCCGCAAGGAGTTCCTCATCCAGAACCTGTATCAGCCCGACACGGTGCAGGCGGTCTACTCCCATGTGGATCGCATGGTGGTTCTGGGCATCATGCCCGTAGAAAAGTCTCTGCCCATTGACCAGGGCATCGATGTGTGGGCAAACTTCGGCACCAACTTCTTCCTGGAGCGCCGGGAGGCCGGTGTGTTCAACCTGGGCGGCGCCGGCTGGATCGAGGCCGACGGTGTCCGCTATGAGATGGGCTTTGAGGACTGCCTCTACATTTCCCGCAGCACCAGAAACGTGGTGTTCGGCAGCAACGACAAGGCTGCCCCCGCCCGCTTCTATCTGGTTTCCGCCCCCGCGCACAAGGACTGCAAGACCACCTTTATCTCCATCAAGGACGCCAACAAGCGCCCCCTGGGCAGCACCGAGACGGCCAACAAGCGGGTCATCAACCAGTTCATCCATCCCGATGTGCTGGAGACCTGCCAGCTCTCCATGGGCCTGACCCAACTGGAGCCGGGCAGCGTCTGGAACAGCGTGCCGCCCCACACCCATGAGCGCCGCATGGAGATCTACACCTACTTCAATCTGCCGGAGGGCGGCATTGTAATGCACCTGATGGGTCAGCCCCAGGAGACCCGCCACCTGGTGATGCAGAACTACGAGGCAGTCATCTCCCCCTCCTGGTCCCTGCATGCCGGCTGTGGCAGCTCCAACTACACCTTCATCTGGGCCATGGGCGGTGAGAATCAGGCTTTCGATGACATGGACAATTTCGCCATCAACGAGCTGCGGTAAGGGCGTCAGGGCATCAGAAGAAGCCAGCTCCATTCCGTTTCCGCGGTTTGCTTAACGCCGCGAAAACTCCATATGCGCTGGCTCCTTCTTCCCAACCGATTTGAAGCCTCCGCTTCAAATCGGTTGGGAAACGAACCTCTCAGTCACGGCTCCGCCGTGCCAGCTCCCCTTGAGAAGGGGAGCCTATGCAGTTCTTTGGAAGCCCGGAAAGAAGCCAGCCCTCTCAGGCGCTTTGCACCAGTTCCCCGGTCAGGGGGGAGCCAATGAAAAACCCGGTTTTCCAAAACAGAAAACCGGGGGAGGAAGGTTCACAGGGCAGAGGTCACAGCAGGCCCTTGATCTTCAGCATGGGCGAGGGGCGGAAAATATGCAGAAACTGCCGCAGATCCTCATCCTTTACCTTGCTGTAATTCTCTTTTATGATGCAATAATCCATCATAAAGAGATAAAGGCAGACCTCAAAGGGCGTGGCCAGAAAGGCCGGTACGTAATCCGTCTCGATCAGAAACAGGCTGAGCCGGGTGTTCATGAAGGGGTTGAAGCGGCTGTTCACCCATTTGTTGCCGTAGACAATCCGCAGCCGGGGCGGCAGCTCCGGCAGGGCAGCGGCGATGATGTTCCGGTTCTCCTCCGTCAGGGCGGTTTCCGGCAGTTTAGGGTCATAGTCACAGGGAGAATCGTGATAGCTGAGGGCACCCGACCGGCTGTGCTTCAGCTTCTGGGCCTTGAACACCACCCGCTTTTTCCGGCTGGAATCCTGCCGGTACCAATCGGCGATCTTCAACTGGTCAAAGTGAAAGCAGGCGTCAATGCCGGCAAAGCTCTGGCTGACGGTGAGAACCGAAGGGGAGGCAGGATCAAAATATTGCTCATCGCTGGCAGCTGCTTTCCGCAGCAGCGCCTCCCACTGGCGGCGAAAATCCGGGTAATAGCTTCTTTCCCGGATGGCGGTATCCTGGAAGCTGGCAAGAATCTGCTGAAAAACCTTCTCTTTATCCATTGCGCACCTCTGATTTCGACAATTTAATACAAATATTATATTTCATTTTCCCGGCAAAGACAAGGGACAAACAAAATAACAGGAGGAAAAAACCATGGATGTATTGAAAAGAATGGCCTGCGCCGGTATCGTTCCTGTCGTAGTACTGGAAGATGCCAAGGACGCTGTCCCCACTGCCAAGGCCATGGTGGCCGGAGGCATCGACGTGATGGAGATTACCTTCCGCACCGCCGCTGCCGCCGATTCCATCAAGGCTGTGGCCGCTGAGGTTCCCGAGATGCTGGTGGGCGCCGGCACCGTGGTGAATCTGGAGCAGTGCAAGCTGGCTGTGGAGTGCGGTGCAAAGTTCATCGTCTCCCCCGGCTATGACGAAGAAGTGGTGTCCTGGTGCTGCGACAACGGCATCGCTGTCTGCCCCGGCTGCGTCACCCCCACCGAAATCATGATGGGCCTCAAGCACGGCTTGAAGGTTCTGAAGTTCTTCCCCGCCAATGTCTATGGCGGTCTGAGCGCCATCAAGGCCCTGGCCGGCCCCTTCGGCGGCGTGAAGTTCATCCCCACCGGCGGGGTCAACCTCCAGAACGTGGGCGAGTTTATTGCCGATCCCCACATCCATGCCGTGGGCGGAAGCTGGGTATGCCCCAAGGCGGATATTGCAGCCGGCAACTTCGACAAGATCACCGAGCTGTGCAAAGAGAGCCGCAAGGCCCTGCTGGGCTTTGAGGTGGTGCATGTGGGCATCAACTGCCCCGATGCCGACGCAAGCGCTGAGGTGGCCAAGGCTTTCGACGCTGCCTTCGACTTTAACGTGAAGTGGGGCAATTCCTCCAACTTCGCTTCCACCGGTGTGGAGGTCATGAAGTCCATGTTCAAGGGTGCCAACGGCCACATCGCCATCCGCACCAACAAGATGACCCCTGCCATCGCAGAGATGGAGCGCCGGGGTCTGGAGCTGGACATGGATTCCGTCAAGGACAAGGACAACATCAAGGCTGTCTACTTCAAGAAGGAGTTTGGCGGCTTCGCAGTGCATCTCCTGCAGAAGTAAAGCCCCCCAAAACATTGATGAAGGAGAGAATACAATGAAGTTTCTTACTTTTGGTGAAATCATGCTGAGACTGAAGTCCCCCGGTCTGGAGCGCTTCTTCCAGAGCCCCATGCTGGAGGCCACCTTCGGCGGCGGCGAGGCCAACGTGGCCGTCTCCCTGGCCAACTACGGCCAGGACGTGGCTTACCTCACCGTGCTGCCCAAGAACACCATTGCCGATGAGTGCATCAAGGAACTGCGCAAGTTCGGCGTGGATACCAGCCGCATCGTCCGCTCCGACAAGGGCCGTGTGGGCATCTACTACCTGGAGACCGGCGCCAACGCCCGCCCCAGCAAGGTGGTCTATGACCGTGAGTATTCCGCCATCGCCCTGGCCAAGCCCGGCGACATTGACTGGGACAAGACCTTCGAGGGCGTGGAATGGTTCCACATCACCGGCATCACCCCCGCCATCTCCGAGAGCGCCATGGAACTGAGCCTGGAGTCCGTCAAGGAAGCCAAGAAGCGGGGCATCACCGTCTCCTGCGACCTGAACTACCGCAAGAACCTGTGGAAGTACGGCAAGAAGGCCGCCGAGGTCATGCGTGAGCTGGCAAATTATGTGGACGTGGCCATCGCCAACGAGGAAGATGTGCAGAAGTCCCTGGAGATCACCACCGATGTGAACGTGGAGTCCGGCGAGCTGGATCGTGCCAAGTACAAGGCCCTGGGCGACAAGGTGCTGGCCACCTATCCCAACATGAAGTGCATCGCCATCACCCTGCGTGAGAGCAAGAGCGCCGACTGGAACGGCTGGGCTGCCTGCCTCAACGACCGGGAGAACTTCTATGTCTCCAAGCGCTATGAGATCCGCGACATCGTTGACCGTGTGGGCGGCGGCGACAGCTTCGGCGGCGGCCTGCTCTACGGCCTGACCCATTACGAGGACAAGCAGCAGGCTCTGGAGTTCGCCGTTGCGGCCTCCTGCCTGAAGCACAGCATCCTGGGTGACTTTAACCGGGTCGATGTTGCCGAGGTGGAGAAGCTCATGGGCGGCGACGGCACCGGCCGCGTCCAGAGATAAGAACCGGTTATAAGTTTTTACCTGCCGCAGGAGCGGCAGAAAGGAGATTGATTACTATGGATATGATGAAACAGTTTTCCCTGGAGGGGAAGGTAGCCCTGGTCACCGGCGCTGCCTATGGCATCGGCTTTGCTATCGCCGAGGCTTTTGCCGCTGCCGGCGCAAAGATCGCCTTCAACTGCCGCGGCGAGCACCACATGGAGGCCGCCATGGCTGCCTACAAGGAAAAGGGCATCGATGCTCACGGCTACTATGCCGACGTCACCAACGAGGATGATGTGATCAAACTGGTTGCCGATATCGAGAAGGATCTGGGCACCATTGACATTCTGGTCAACAATGCCGGCATCATCAAGCGCATTCCCATGCTGGAGATGGAGGCCAAGGACTTCCGCCAGGTGATCGACATCGATCTGGTCGCCCCCTACATCGTGGCAAAGCATGTCATTCCCGGCATGATCAAGAAGGGCCACGGCAAGATCATCAACATCTGCTCCATGATGAGCGAGCTGGGCCGTGAGACGGTCTCCGCCTATGCCGCTGCCAAGGGCGGCCTGAAGATGCTGACCCGCAACATCTGCTCCGAGTACGGCGAATACAACATCCAGTGCAACGGCATCGGGCCCGGCTACATCGCTACCCCCCAGACCGCGCCGCTCCGCGAGGTTCAGCCCGACGGCAGCCGCCACCCCTTCGACCAGTTCATCATCGCCAAGACCCCCGCTGCCCGCTGGGGCGAGGCCGAGGATCTGATGGGCCCCGCCGTGTTCCTGGCTTCCGATGCCTCCAACTTCGTCAACGGCCATGTGCTCTATGTTGACGGCGGCATCCTTGCCTATATCGGCAAGCAGCCCTGAGAGCGTCAGAAGAAACTCGCGCCGTTCTGTTTTCACGGAAAGCGGATGCTTTCCGTGAAAACTGCACTCCGTTCCTTCCTTCTTCCTTTCCAACTTCGGCCCGCGAAGCTGGGCCCGAAGTTGGTGAAAGCGGGGGAAAAAGAAACGCGCGCCGTTCCGCTTTCAGGGAAAGCGAGTGCTTTCCCATTTATTCTTTCTCTGGCGGCTGCTGCCCCCAGCGGAGGAGCAGCCGCCAGGAACATGATTGCGATAGGAGAAATCGTGTGAAAAATCACACGCTTCGATTAAAAACGGCGTGCCGTTCGCCGCTAAAGCGGCAACTGCAACCCATGCCGGATAATCTCCATTCAGCCGCAGGTGGAGATTTTCATTTCTATTTATACTGACGGTATGCGGCAGAATGGAGATTAATATGAAAGCAGCGGTTTTGAAAAATTGGCTGGATCTGGAGCTTTGCGATATTGATATTCCTGTTCCCGGTAAGGACGAGGCCCTGATCAAGGTGAAGCTGGCCGGTGTCTGCGGTTCCGACATCGTGGTTTACCGGGGCAAGCACATGACTGCCACCGTCCCCACCGTGCTGAGCCATGAGATTCTTGGCACCATTGAGACACTGCCCGAGGGCTATACCGGCCCCTTCCAGGTGGGCCAGCGGGTGCTGATGAACCCCATCATCTCCTGCGGCCAGTGCGCCGCCTGCAAGCGCGGCCTGGGCCATGTCTGCGAGAACCTGAAGCTGCTGGGCATCCATGTGGACGGCGGCTTTGCCGAGTACACCAAGGTGGGTGTGGATAAGCTGGTGGCTGTGCCGGAGGATATGCCGGATGATGTGGCCATCCTGTCCGAGCCCTTTGCCGTGGGCTACCATGTAATGATGACCAGCAAGGTGCAGAAGGGCGACACCGTGTTTATCTCCGGCGGCGCGGCGGTGGGTCTGTACATCGCCATCTTTGCCAGAGCCTGGGGCGCCAGCCGGGTGATTGTATCCGAGATCAATGAGCCTCGCCGTCAATTTGTGGAGTCCATGGGCATTGAGACCATCAACCCTGCCCAGACGGACGCCATGGATCTGATGCGGGAGGTCACCGGCGGCGGTGGCTTCGACATTGTGTTCGATACCTCCGGCGCACCCGGCCCCACCCTGATGATGCCCGATCTGTGCCGCTGCGGCGGTAAGATGATGAGCCTGAACCTGTCCGGCGATGAATACAAGTTCATCATCGGCAAGGTCTCCTTCAAGGAGCAGACCCTCATCGGCAACCGGCTTTACACCCAGGAGGAGTTTGAGCTGGGCACCAAGTTTGTGGCCGACAACTGGCGTGAACTGGGTCTGGACCGGATGGTAACCGACCGGCTGCCCCTCAGCGACATTGAGAAGGCCCTGAACATGATGCTCAACGGCGAGAACATCTGCAAGATCGTCATTAACTGCCAGCAGTAAGACCCGGCAGGCAAAACGAATAACAAATAACGCAAAAAGGATGCGGCAGAAATTGCCGCATCCTTTTTTTATCCCTATAACGCTTGAGCAGGTTTTCTGTGCTATAATGAAAAGAAAAATGGCAGATTCCGAAAAAATTTCATCTATATAGGTGAAGGCCTTGAAAAGAAAGGAGAAAACGCATGAACGACAGTGAAATCGTCGAACTATTCTGGCGGCGTTCGGAACGGGCCATTTCTGAAACAGCCAAAAAATACGGGCAATATTGCAGGATCGTGGCCTACAATGTTCTAGGGGACGAGCAGGATGCGGATGAGTGCGTCAATGACACCTGGCTTGCCGCATGGAACTCCATGCCCAATAACCGGCCCAGCCGCCTTAACCCCTACCTGGGCAAGATCACCCGCAATTTTGCCTTGCAGAGAATCATATACCGGGGCGCAAAGAGAAGGGGCGGCGGGGAAGGAACACTGGCGCTGGAGGAGCTGGATGACTGCATCCCCTCCGGCTGCTGCATTGAGGATGCCCTGGAGGAAAAGGAGCTTTCGGAGGCCATTAACCGCTTTGTTGGCCGCCTTTCCCCAGAGGAACAGACAGCATTCATCGGCCGCTACTGGTTTCTGGCCAGTGAACGGGAGCTTGCGCAAAAGCAGGGGTGCAGCCGGAGCAAGATCAATGGAATGCTGAAGCATACCAGGGAGAAATTGAAAACATATCTTTTGCAGGAGGGCTTATGTACAATTCTGAACGGCTGATCAAGGCCATTGGGGAGATCGATGAGGACAAAGTGGAGAGAACAAGCTATGCCCTTGGATACATGAGGGGCGGAAGAAAGCAGACCGTTCCCCATGTCCGGGCAAAAAAGGTGCTGCTGTTTGCAGCTGTCCTTGCCATGCTGCTGGCACTGGGAACCGGGGCCTATGCCGTGGCCTTCGGCGGGATCAGGGAGCTGTGGCCCAAAATGAGCTGGGATCAGCCTGTTTTTCCCACAGAGGCGGCAGGAAAGATCGAAACCCGGGAGGAGATGGCCCAGACTGAGGACTGGACCTGCCGGATCCTGGAGACCTACTGTGACGATACCAAGCTGATTATAACGGCAAATGTGACCTGTAACGACCAGTTTATCCCTGTGGCAACGGATGCCATGGAGGAGGAACCGGCGGCAAACCAGGGCTTCGACTATGACGGAACCCTGGCAGAGTATGCGGCATCCCAGGGCAAGCAGCTGCTGCTGATGAACCTGGGCATCAACGATGAAGCGGTGGGCGTGATCACAGCCTCTGTACTGTTTGAAAATGTGTCCGATCACGAGCTTCTGATCCTGTACAGCGCAGAGAAGAGCCAGGTCTTTGAGGAAATTGAGACAAGCTGCATAGTAACCGCCCATGAGTTCGGAGCGGCAGAGCCGGAGCGGATCGAACTGCCCCTTGCGCTACAGGCAGGCAGCGCCAAAGAGCTGGGCGTATATGTCCCCCTTGACCCGGATGCCATACCGGGGATTCATGCGGGGGAGGCCACGCTGACGAGAACGCCCCTTGGCCTGAACATTCAATATCCCATCCAAATCACGGATGAAGAGGCGTATTATGACACTATGTTCTTCAATGGCGTGGAGGTGGATTTCAAGGGGCAGGGGGCCATGGGCTTCACCGCCGAGGACGGCACGGAGTATGCCAGACTGACCGCCGGGGACAGCCAGGTGGGGGACACCCTGACCATACGCTATTATGACTGGGACAAGCAGCCCATCGGCGACCTGGTATTCCAACGGAAATAGGTCAGAAGAAGCCAACTGCATTCTGCTTCCGCTGCTCGCGAAAGCTGCATATCTATTGGCTCCTTCTTCCTTTCCAAAACGAAACCGCTGCACTGGGTTTCGTTTTGGTGATGGGAAGCGTGAAACTCACTGCATTCCATTCTCCCGGTTTCCGAAGGAGCCGGGAGAATTTCATATCCGCTCCATCGGTCACACAGACTTTCCCGGCCTTCCCGACCGGTCATGACAGCCCCACAGGAACGCAAAGCCATTGGTTCTCCCTCCTGATGATTTTGTCATATTAATCCGGGGATTTATTTCTAACATCTTTGATCTTTTTGTGGTATTATCCTATCAACAGCAGCGCTTGTCAAGAGATGCTGACCAAGGAGGAACACAAGATGATCCATTTGCTTTTGGCCGTTATTTATGCCGCGTTTATCAGTCTGGGCCTGCCGGACTCTCTTTTAGGCTCCGCCTGGCCCGCCATGTATCCGGGCTTCGGGGTGCCGGTGTCCTATTCCGGGATCATCTTCTTCATTATTTCGGTGGGAACGGTGATCTCCAGCCTGCAAAGCGACCGGCTTACCCGTGCCCTGGGGGCGGGCAAGGTGACGGCCATCAGCGTGGCCATGACAGCGGCGGCCCTCTTGGGCTTTTCCGTCAGCAATTCCTTCTGGATGCTGTGCCTGTGGGCCATCCCCTATGGCCTGGGAGCCGGGAGTGTGGATGCGGCACTGAACAACTATGTGGCGCTCCACTTTGCCAGCCGCCACATGAGCTGGCTCCATTGTATGTGGGGGTTGGGGGCGTCCATCGGGCCGTATATCATGGGCTATGCCCTGACCGGCTGGGGCAGCTGGAGCCTGGGCTACCGGATCATTGGTCTAATGCAGGTGGTGCTGAGCTTTATCATTGTGATAAGCCTGCCCCTATGGAAGAAAAGTCCACAGCCGGAGGGCGGGGACAAAACTCCGGCACCGGTGCTCACCCTGAGGCAGATTATTGCCGTGCCCGGGGTGAAGGCGGTGATGGTGACCTTCTTCTGCTACTGCGCCCTGGAGCAGACCACCGGGCTTTGGGCCAGCAGCTATCTGGTGCTGCACAAGGGAATTGCCCCGGAGACGGCGGCCGGCTTTGCCAGTCTGTTTTTTATCGGGATTACGGTGGGCCGGGCCTTGGGTGGCTTTCTGACCATGAAGTTCAGCGATGAGCAAATGGTGCGGCTGGGGCAGGGGATCATTGTAATCGGGATCGCTGCGCTGCTGCTGCCTCTGGGGGATCATGCCGCACTGGCGGGCCTGATCCTTGTGGGGCTGGGCTGCGCCCCCATCTACCCCAGCGTCATCCACGCCACACCGGCGCACTTTGGCGCGGAACGCTCCCAGGCCATCATCGGCGTACAGATGGCCAGCGCCTATGTGGGCAACTGCCTGATGCCGCCCCTGTTCGGGCTGATCGCCAACCACATCACGGTGGCGCTGTTTCCCCTTTATCTGCTGGTGATTCTGGTGCTGATGATCGTTATGCATGAAACGCTGCTGAAAATAACGGGAAAGGGGCGTATGGCGTCCTGAGCCGGAGAACTGTTACCACTCCCAACAGGCGGGGATTGAAGCAATACAACAAAGGGAAAGATAACACCGAGGGACTGCGAAAGCGGTAACCCCGGTGTTTTTTTGAGGCAGATTTCCGGTGTGAAAAGGTTGTCACTTTGGGCCTGCGGAAAGGGTGGAGGAGGGGATATACCGGGGGAAAGGGCCAAAATCGGGACGAAACGGGTGATTTCGCCTGTGGAAAGCCCAGGGCACTTCATGCAATAGGAGGGAACCTTTTCGGGGGAAAACTGGGCATATTTTGCCATATGACGTAAAAATGAAACTATTTGGAACTTTTATACAAATAGAGGAAAACAAATTTGTACAAAAAACAGAAAATTTTAAATTTTAAATTTTAAATATTTACAAGTCGAAATTTGACGCTATAATAGAGCCATCTTGATTAGGAGGTAACCAAAATGAAAAAAGCAATTGCCCTTATTCTCGCACTGATTTGCATTTTCTCTCTGGCTGCTTGCGGTCAGGGAGGATCCGCCCCCGCAAAGGACCCCGGCACTTCTGACACTGCAAAGGCCCCCAGCGCTGATCCTATCGTTTACAAGATCTCTTCCGGTGTTGCAGAGTCTCACTTTGAGGTCGCCGCACTGAAGGAGATGGAGAAGTATGTGGAAGAAGCCACCAACGGCTCCATCGACATCCAGATCTATCCCAACAACCAGCTGGGCGACGACAAGGAAGCCCTTGAACTCATCCAGCAGGGCGTTGTCCAGATGTGCCCCTCCGGCACCGGCGTACTCTGCAACTTCGAGCCCAGCTTCAACTTCTTCTCCAGCCCCTACCTGTTCAAGGATTATGACCAGCTCAACGAAGTTCTGGGCGGCGAGTGGGGCCAGGCCCTGCTGGCAACCCTGGAAGACAACGGCTTCCTCGGCCTGGGCTTCGGTACCCTGGGCTTCACCTGCATCAGCAACAACGTCAGACCCATCGAGACTGCTGATGATATCGTCGGCCTCAAGCTGAGAGCCGTTTCCAACGCACAGCTGATCGACTTCTGGAACGCTGTTGGCGCAAACCCCGTAACCATGTCCTTCACGGAGGTCTTTGCCGGCCTGCAGCAGGGCGTTATCGATGGCCAGTACAACCCCTTCACCACCATCGAGGCCAGCCAGCTGCACGAGGTTCAGAAGTACGTCTCCAAGACCAACGACATTCCCTCTGTGGTGGCTTTCGTCGTCTCCAAGAGCGCCTTTGAGGGTCTGACCGCAGAGCAGCAGGACGCCATCCGTGAGGGTGTCAAGATCGCCTGCGACTACATGAACGAGAAGGTCGTTGAGGAGAATGATGCCGCTGAGCAGAGAATCCTGGACGCAGGCAACACGGAGATCAACGATGTCTCTGACGAGACCAAGACCGCTCTGTTCATGAAGGGCTACGACGTCATCGAGAAGTACGGCAGAGAGTCCAACGAGGAGCTGTTTGAGCAGCTGATGGAGATTCTGGGTTGCTAATCCAGCGGTTTTTATAAAGAATACGGAACATTTGTGGGAAGGAGGCGGAGGCACAGCTCTGCCTCCTTTTCCCATTGCGCGGCTCCGTTGGAAAAAAGAAAGGATAGTGGCAAGTGAAAATTCTGAAAAATATCGATATTTACCTGTCCTGCGTTCTTTTGGTGGCGCTTACTGTCGTCGCATTTTTACAGGTACTCTTTCGGTATGTGTTTAATTTCTCCCTAAGCTGGACGGAAGAACTGGTCAGGGATTTTGTGATCACGCTGATTTATCTGAGCGCAGTATACTCCATCAGAACCAAGAGCTCGATACGGGTGGAGATCATCGACCTGTTCATCAAGGGCAAGGCCAAGACCATTTTGAATATCGTGATCGACCTGGCCTCAAGCGCAGTCATGTTCTATATGTCTTATCTGTCCACCTCTCTGGTGCGCAATGCGGTGGCGGTCAATCAGCGCTCTGCCGCAATGAATATCCCCATGGGGGTAATGTATGGCATAGAATGCGCCTGCTTCTTCCTGATGGGTGTCGCATTTTTGATCGTTCTGGTGGGAGAAGTCAAGAGCCTGAAAGGAGATGCTGCTGAATGAGCGCACTATATTCATTCATTTTGTTCCTGATCCTTACGTTTATCGGGATGCCCGTTGCCGTCTCCCTTGGCGCGTGCACCATGCTCTTTGCGGTTCTGCTGCATGTGCCCCTTACGGTCGTGGCCCAGTCTGCCTATACCGGCATTGACAGCTTCACCTTTATCGCGATTCCCCTGTTTATCCTGGTCGGCAACCTGATGGAGACCGGCGGCCTTTCCAAGCGTCTGGTTGCTTTTGCCTCCAGCCTCTTTAAGAAGGTGCCCGGTAAGCTGGGCTCCATCCTGGTGGCTGCCTGTGCCTTCTTCGGCGCAATCAGCGGTTCCGCCAGCGCCACGACGGCCTCCATCGGCGGTATGCTGGTGCCCGAAATGCTGGATAAGAAATATCCCCGTGGTTACGCCGGCGCCCTCTCCGCCGTTTCCGGCACCCTGGGCGCAATGATCCCCCCCTCCATCGTCATGATCATCTATGCCCTGGCGGCAGAAGTCTCTGTTACCGATATGTTTATGGCAGGCTTCCTCCCCGGCATTCTCATGGCCCTTGTGCTGATGATCTACAACACCGTTTATGCTGCGGTAAAGAAAATCGACTACGCCACCAAGGAAGATAAGCTCTCCATTAAAGAGATCGGCCGCACCTTCTGGGATGCGAAGTGGGCCCTGTTCACCCCGGTCATCATTCTGGGCGGCATCTACAGCGGCATCTTCACGGCCACCGAGTGCGCGGTGATCGCTGTTATTTATGCCTTTATCGTGGGCAAATTCATCTATCGTGAGCTTTCCTGGAAAGCGACCCTGGATGCCCTGATCAAAACCTGCAAGACCGTGGGCGGTATCCTGATCATTGTAGCAATGGCAATCGCCCTGGGCAAGCTGCTGACGATCAGCCAGACCACGGCCATTATCCAGGAGTTCATCCTCGCCCGCACCAGCAACCCCAACGTGATCATGCTGGTCATCATCGGCATCGTTTTCATTGCCGGTATGTTTATTGACTCGGCCCCCATTATCCTGATCATTACCCCGCTGTTCCTGCCGATCCTGAAATCCATGGGCGTTTCCCCCATCCACTTCGGTATTGTGATGACCCTGGGCTGCATGATGGCCAACGTGACGCCTCCCGTCGGCGTGAACCTCTATATCGCAATGGGTATTGCCGATGTTGATATTGTCACCATCATGAAATACACCATTCCTCTGATAATTGTGTTTATGCTTACCTATGTCCTTATTATGTTTGTGCCGGAAATCTCCCTGGTGCTGCCGGCGTTGCTGAATTAAATGAGGTGACTGTAATGAAAAAATACGAATTCATTTTGAAAAATGGCCATGTAATTGACCCCCTTAACGGGGTAGACGGCATTGCCGATGTGGCAGTGGCTCAGGGCAAGATCGCTGCGGTGGCGCCCGGCCTGGATGTCAATGACGCGGAAAAGGTATATGACATGGACGGGCTCTATGTCACCCCCGGTCTGATCGACTCCCATTTCCACTGCTACTACACCACCGGCATGGCCAACGCCTGGGCCGGCGATCTGAGCTTGCAGCCGGAGTACTTCTGCTTCCCCTCCGGTGTAACCACCATGGTCGATGTGGGCACCGCCGGCAGCTACAATTTCGATCACTTCCGCGCCAGCGTGATCGAGCGCTCCAAAATGCGCATTTTCGCCCTGCTGAACATTGCGGATCACGGCATGTCCTCCCTGTTTGTGGAGCAGTTCCCCGACCGCAACGACTACGAGTCCTGCGTGGCCTGCTTTGAGAGAAACAGCGACGTTCTCAAGGGCATCAAGATCGCCCACTACTGGGGCGCCAACTGGGGCGATGTGGACTATGCCAAGCGGGTACAGCAGGCGGTGGGCAAGCCCATCATGGTGGACTTCGGCGTGTTCAAAAAAGAGCGGCCCTACGATGAGCTGGTCATGGAAAAGCTGGATGCCGGTGATATCTCCACCCACTGCTTCCGGGCCACCGTCCCTGTTCTGGATGAAAACGGCAAGGTGTACGAATACCTGCGCCGGGCCAGAGAGCGGGGCATCAAGTTCGACCTGGGCCACGGCTGCGCCAGCTTCATGATGCGCAACGGCATCCCCGCCATGAGACAGGGCTTCCTGCCGGATACCTTCTCCACCGACCTTCACGGACTCAGCGTCAACGGCACCGCCATCAGCATGGCCAATGTGCTCTCCAAGATGCTGGCCTGCTGCGATATGCCGCTGATCGAGCTGTTCCGCAGAGCCACCTGCAACGCGGCGGAAATGCTGAATCTGGGCAATGTGGGCAACCTGTCCGTAGGCGCGAACGCCGACATTGCCGTTTGGAATATTCTCAACGGCAAGTTCGGGTTCCAGGATATGTCCGGCGGCAAGGTGGAAGGCAGCAGAAAGCTGGAGTGCGAGATGACCTTCATGGGCGGCGAGATCGTCTGGGATCTGAATGCCCGTGCCGGTACGCCCTGGGAAGAACTGCCCCCGCTCTACGGCTACGATCCTGAGACGGAGGACTACGTGATCCCCACCCATTGCGTTTGACCACAGACGCGTGGATGGATTGGAGGTAGAAACAAATGCAGGATATCTATGATGAACTTGGCGTAAAAAAGCTGATTGACGCAGCCGGTACGTATACCATCGTAGGCGGATCCAGAATGTCCGCGGAATCCCTTCAGGCCATGAATCAGGCCGCGGCACACCACGTTCTGATACGGGAGCTGCAGGAAGCCGTTCACCGGGAAATTGCCCGCCTCACAGGAAATGAGGACGCTGTGATCACTGCCGGTGCCATTGTGGGAGTCTATCTCTGTATGGCGGCCTGTGTGTCCAGAAAGTTTGGAAAAGCGCTGAAGCTGATCTCCAAAGAGGAGATCGCCAACAGCGAAATCATCATGTTCCGCGCCCACAGAAACCCCTATGACCGGGGTCTGGAGCTGCTGGGGGTCAAGATCGTTGAGCTGGGGTATCCCAACAATATCGATATTGTCTCCGAGGAAGCGCTGGAAAATGCCATTACGGACAGAACCGTGGGGATGCTGTATCTGCCCAGCACCAACGGCGGCTGGGTTCCCCCCGGGGCCCTGGAGCTGGAAAAGACCCTGGCGATCTGCAAACGGCATGACATTCCCGTTGTGGTGGACGCGGCGGCACAGCTGCCGCCCAAGGGCAATCTCTGGCATTTTACCCAGGAGCTGGGTGCCTCCGCAGTCTGCTTCAGCGGCGGCAAGGACCTGAAAGGGCCCCAGACCACCGGCGTGGTGCTGGGGAAGAAGGATCTGCTCCATTGGGTGAATGTGAACAACTTCCCCAACTACGGCATAGGCCGTATGCACAAGGTAGGGCGGGAAGAACTTGCCGGGATCTATATGGCCGTGAAGCAGTATGTGGAGCATGACGAGAACGCCCGACGGGAAGCCGCGGAGGAGATGGTGCGCAGCTATGTGGAGGCCTTCGGCGAAGGAGATGCCTTCCACTTTGAGCGGGCCTTCCCCAATGAAGCCGGTCAGCCGCTGCCCCGGGCCAAACTGATTATTACAAAGGCCGGACTCACGGCAGAATCCATTCGTGAGCTGCTGCTGAATCTGGACAGAGCGGTATTCTCCATGGTGGAAAACGGATACCTCTACGTGAATCCCTATACCCTCACAGCGGAGGAAGCCGGCTATATCCTCGGCATATTCAAGACTATCAATAGTAAGGAGAAAGAAAAATGATTGCTGTTCCTGAAGGTGCTGTCCAGCATGTCACTGCCGGACCCTATTCTCCCGTGCTGGAGATTTCTGATTTTAAAAAGATCGTTGTCATTTCCGGGCAGGCGGCTCTGGATATGCAGGGCAACGTAATCGGCGATACCATCGAAGAACAGACCGTCAAGACCCTGGAAAACTGCAAAGCGCAGCTGGAAAGAGCCGGCTGCACCTTTGACAATGTTTTCAAAGTCAACGCGTTCATGACGGATCTGGACGAGTGGCCCCGGTTTAACAAGGTTTATTCGGAGATCATGGGCCGCCCGTTCCCCGTTCGGACGGTTGTGGAGACGAAATTGCTGAACACATTCAAAATCGAGATCGAAATGTGGGCCGCAATCTGAATGCCTGACGCGGAGCAAGTCCTGTTCGGGCCGGAGGCAAGGACCTCCTCCGCTGCCATTGTTTGAACCTGTGCTTTTTGTGCTTGTGAACGAGAATACCCGTTGATCTGTGAAAGAGTAAAGTTTTTTGAGAATTTGTTGAAATATTGTTTTTGTCTTGATATAATTTACCAGTGTGTTAGTATATAATTTGAATTTAAATCTTAGGGTATTGGGTGAAATGAATGGCTAAATCAAGCAGAGCAGAAGAAGTATATGGTTACATCAAGGAACAGTTTTTATCCGGAAAATGGAAGTCCGGAGACCGACTGAATGATTCCCTGCTGGCGGAAGAAATCGGTGTCAGCCGGATCAGCGTCCGTGAGGCCCTGTTCCGGCTGATGGAGACCGGCGTGGTGGAAAAGGAGTACTGGAAAGGGTACTTTATCAAAGAGATCACCGATGAGATGGTGGCGGATGTTGTGGATACCCGCATCGCGCTGGAAAGCTGTGCCATTCGGAATTTCATCCGAGAGTATTCACCGGAAGATATTGACCAGCTGGAAAAGATCCTGGAGAATTCCCGGCTGCTTCTGGAAGAAGGCAATCAGACGGACTACCTCACTGTGGACTATTCTTTCCATGAGACGATTTTCCACAACCAGCACAATCAGTACATCATCCGTATCATGGATAATATGCAGCTTGTCATTCACTTTATCCGCTATAAGTCCATGGGTGTTGGCCAGGTGTTCACGGAAACGGGCCTGAGCTCCATTCAGTGGCATCAGAGAATTCTGGACGCCATCAAAGCCAGGGATGAACAGTCTGCTGTTGAGCAGCTGACAAAGCATCTTATGTCCCATCAGGATGAAGTCAGGGCAAAATTGAAATAAGCAGACGGGGGCCGAACCATGCCGCCCGTCTGCTTAAGAGAAAGACTTGTGCTCCGCATCCCAATTGTATTTATTGGGAAATACTTTGAAAAGGTAGAAAAAATGAGAGAAACAATTATTGAAGCGATTGAACGGGAAAAGATCATTGCCATCGTGCGGGGCGCGGAGCCGGCGCAGTGCCGGGCGGTAGCCCAGGCGCTGTATGCCGGGGGCATCCGGCTGATGGAGATCACCTACAACCAGAAGGCCCCGGAAACCTGGCAGGCTACCGCCGACGCCATCGGCGCCCTGGCAAAGGAATATGAAGGCCGGATGTTTGTGGGCGCAGGTACCGTCACCAGCCCGGAACTGGTGGAGATGACCGCCAAAGCAGGCGGCGCCTTCATCATTTCCCCGGATACGGATGTGGCTGTGATCCAAAAGACCCGAGAGCTGGGCCTGGTGTCCATGCCCGGGGCCATGACCCCCAGCGAGATCAAGACCGCCCACAACGCAGGGGCGGACTTTGTGAAGCTGTTCCCGGTGGGCAGCCTGGGCGCCGGTTATCTGAAGGCGGTCAAGGCCCCCCTGAGCCACATCAAGATGATGGCGGTGGGCGGCGTAAACGAGGAGAACGCGGCAGAGTTTTTGAAGGCAGGCGCTGTGGGTCTGGGCGTAGGCGGCAACCTGGCCAAAAAGGCCTGGATCGAGGCGGGAGCGTTTGAGAAGCTGACCGCCGCCGCGAAGGCCCTGGTAGAGGCCGTCCGAAGCGCGGGCTGAGCCGGAGGAAAGGAGAAGCAAAAATGGCAAGAGTGGTTACTTTTGGCGAGATCATGATGCGCCTGAACCCGGAGGGCTATCAGCGCTTTATTCAGGCGGAGAAGTTTGAAGTGAGCTATGCCGGTGGGGAGTGCAATGTGGCCGTCTCCCTGGCAAACTACGGCATGGACGCGGCCTTTGTTACCAAGGTTCCTGCCCATGAGATCGGCCAGTGTGCCGTGAACGCCCTGCGCCGCTTCGGCGTGGATACGCAGTACATGGTGCGGGGCGGCGACCGCCTGGGCGTGTACTACTGTGAGAAGGGGGCATCCCAGCGAGCCTCCAAGGTCATCTATGACCGGAAGGACTCCGCCATCGCCCTGGCCCAGCCGGAGGACTTTGACTGGGACGCCATCTTTGACGGGGCGGACTGGTTCCACTGGACCGGCATCACCCCGGCCCTGGGCGGCAAGCTGCCGGAGATCTGTCTGGCCGCCTGCAAGGCCGCCAGGGCCAAGGGCGTCACTGTCTCCTGCGATCTGAACTTCCGCAAGAAGCTGTGGAGCAGCGCCCAGGCCAACGAGGTCATGAGCCAGCTGATGCCCTATGTGGATGTGTGCATTGCCAACGAGGAGGACGCCAAGGACGTGTTCGGCATTGCGGCGGAAAACACCGATATCAACGCCGGCAAGCTGGATCATCAGGGCTATATCTCCGTGGCAAAGCAGCTGTGCGACCGCTTTGGCTTCCAGAAGGTGGCCATCACCCTGCGGGGCAGCCTTTCCGCCAACGACAATGACTGGGCGGCCATGCTGTATGAAAAGGGCGAGGCGGTGTTCTCCCCCAGCTACCGCATCCACATTGTGGATCGTGTGGGCGGCGGCGACAGCTTCGGCGGCGGCCTGATCTATTCCCAGCTGGTGGGCAAGAACAATCAGGATGCCATCAACTTTGCTGTGGCGGCCTCCTGCCTGAAGCACACCATTGAGCACGACTTCAATCTGGTCAGCGTGGCAGAGGTGGAATCTCTCGCCAGCGGCAACGCCTCCGGCAGAGTGCAGCGCTGAGGAGGGACAGAATGCTCCCTTACGAAAATGACAACGAGCTGTTCGCGCTTATCCGGCGGGATCTGTATACCGCTGTTGTAGGCGATATCATGGACGGAATGGGCTTGCAGCATCAGTTCCTGCCGTCCAGGATCAAACCGCTTCGGGATGACATGATTCTGGTGGGCCGGGCAATGACGGTGCAGGAAGCGGATATTGATCTTGTGCCAGAGGATGATCCCCGGCTGGATCAACCCTTTGGGATCATGTTTGAGGCACTGGACAGCCTGCGGGAGAACGAAGTGTATATCTGCTCCGGCTCCTCCGATTCCTACGCTGTGGCGGGTGAGTTAATGGCGACCCGGGCGGCCTATTTAAAGGCGGCGGGCTTTGCGGTAAACGGTTTCATCCGGGATACCCGCGGCCTGTTAAAGATGGGGATGCCGGTTTTCAGCATTGGAACCTATGCCCAGGATCAGGGGGTACGGGGGAAGGTGACCGCCTATCGTGTGCCCATTATGGTCGGCGATGTGCTGGTGAAACCCGGGGATATCGTATTCGGCGATATTGACGGCGTTCTGGTGATCCCGCAGGAGCAGGAAAAAGAAATTCTCCAGAAAGCCTATGAGAAGGTTTCCGGAGAAAATGCCGTGGCAAACGCGATCAGAGCCGGTATGTCCACGGTTGAGGCTTTCGCCACCTTTGGCATTATGTGAGCGCTGCCTGACCGGCGGCTTCCGCTTTATCCCTTTGAAAAGTTGTATTGTTCTTTTGAAAAAACGGCCTTCCGCCATCAAGCGGAAGGCCGTTTTGCTGTCTTTTTTCTGCGTTTACTTCCCGGCCAGGGCTTTCAGCTGCGCCAGCCATTCCAGGGGAACGGAAAGGTTATTTGCAATACCGGTGCCCAGGGCGATGTGGGGCTTGTTGCTGCCGTGGAAGTCACTGCCGCCGGTTTTCACCAGGTGGTATTCCGCCGCCAGCGCTTCCAGATAGGCGCTCTGCTCCGGGGTGTAGCCGCTGTAACGGCACTCCATCCCTTTGAGCCCCAGAGCCATGCAGTATTCGATCAGCTCCCGCAGGCCGGCATCATCCCGCTTATACTGGAAGGGATGGGCCAGCACCGGCACCCCGCCGGAGAGGCGGATGATCTCGATGGCCTGCTCGATGGGCAGGATGGTGCGGGGCACATAGTAGCGCTGCCCCTTTTCCACATAGCGGTCAAAGGCGTCCCGGACACTGGAAGCCAGACCCAGCTCCACCAGAAGATCGGCAAAATGGGGTCGGCCAATCACCTCGCCAAAGCGTTTTTTCATGTCCGCATAACTCACCGGCAGCCCGTCGGCGGCCATGAGGGCGCACATCTTCTCGTTGCGCTCATCCCGGTCACGCACCACCCAGTTCAGCACCGGCTCCAGCGCCGGGGAGTGGGGGTCGATGTAATAGCCGAGAATGTGCACCGCACCGCCGTACTTGGTGCTGATCTCAATGCCCGGCACTGTCTCCAACCCCAGGGCGGCAGCGGCCCGGGCCAGCTCCGGGTAGCCCAGCACGGTGTCGTGGTCGGTGAGGGCCACGGCGGCCAGACCCTGCCGGGCCGCCAGGGCGGCGATCTCCGCCGGGGTGCAGGTGCCGTCGGAGGCAGTGCTGTGAATGTGAAGGTCGATCTGGCTCATAAAAATCTCCATTCTGCCGCATCATTGGCAGCACAAACAGGAATGAAAACTTCAACATACAGCGGGATGGAGATTTCCGGCATGTGCCGCGGTTGCCACTTTGCGGCGAGCGGCACGCCGTTTTTATATATCGTGTGATTTTTCACACGATGCTCCTGTTCAGGGCTTCCGCCTGCCGGTAGATTTCCTCCGGGTCTTCGCCCGCGAAGAACTGACCCTGTTCATAGAGCACCCGACCGTTGACCATGGTCAGGCGCACATTCTCCTTGGAACCGGCATAGACCAGGTTTTTGGCGAGGTTATTCACCGGCTGCATGTTGGGCCGGTGCAGGTCAATGACCACCAGGTCGGCCTTCTTGCCGGGGGCAATATCGTCACAATCACGCAGGCCCATGGCCCGGGCACCGCCCACGCAGGCCATGGTGAGGATATCCTCCGCCTTGCCGGCGGCCGCATTGTTCAGGGATACCTTTTGCAGGCAGCTGGCCAGATACATCTCCCGGAACATATCCAGGGCGTTGTTGCTGGCGGCGCCGTCGGTGCCGATGGCCAGGGGGACGCCGGCGGAGAGCATCTTGTCCACCGGGGCGATGCCGCTGGCCAGCTTCAGGTTGGAGGCGGGATTGGTGATGGCATAGATGCCCTTCCGGGCAAAGAGGGCGATGTCCTCCTCATCCATCCAGGTGCAGTGGAAGCCGCCGCCGCCATAGCGGAACAGACCCATCCGGTCCAGCAGCTGGGGCGGGGTCAGACCATAGCGCTCCCGGCAGCCCTCCACCTCGCTGCGGGTTTCGGCGCAGTGCATGTAGCAGGGGGCCTGGTACTTTTCTGCCAGGGAGGCCATGTATTCCATCCGCTGGGGACTTGTGGTGTACTCGGCGTGGATGCCCAGGCGGTAGCTCACCAGTTCATGATAATTGTTAAAGCGCAGGTACTCCCTCTCAATATTGGTGGGGTCGGCGTCAAAATCGTTCATGGCGGAACAGATCACCGTGCGAAAGCCGCTGTCCACATTGGCCCTGGCATAGGCCTCATTCTGATAATACATATCAAAGCTGGCGGTGATGCCGGAGGAGAGGTATTCCAGAATGCCCAGGCGGGTGAAGGTATAGATGGCCTCCGCCGTCAGCTTGGCCTCATGGGGAAAGACCTTGTCGTAAAGCCACTCCTGCAAAGGCATATCGTCCGCATAGGAGCGGAGAAAGACCATGGCCGTGTGGGTATGGGCATCCTTGAAGCCGGGGATCAGCAGGTCGCCCTTCAGGTCGATCTGCCGCTGAAAAGAGGGCAGATCTGACTTGGCAGGGCCAACGTAAACGATGCGGCTGCCATCCACCCAAACCTCATCCTCGGTGATTTTCAGCCCGTCCCCGAAGGTGAGCACTTTTCCGTTGTAAAACCGTATCATCTCTTAACCTCCCAAACGGCGGCACATCTCATCATGGGCCAGCAGCTCCAATTTGTCATCCAGGGGCGCAAGCTCCGCCTTGCCATACTTCCGCTCCAACGCCGTTTGCAGCAGGTGGTCGCAGAAGGCCGGGTTCTTGGGCAGTAGGGGGCCATGGCTGTAGGTGCCGAAAACGTTCTTATAATGGACGCCCTCGGTGCCGTCCTTGCCGTTGTTGCCAAAGCCGGTGAGCACCTTGCCCAGGGGCTCCACGCCGCTGCCCAGCCAGGTTTTGCCGCTGTGGTTTTCAAAGCCCACCACCACGCTGCCGCCGGCACCGGCTTCACACAGGAATTTATAGTTGCCGATCATCCGCTGTACGGCGCCCACGGTATAGAAATCCACTGCACCGATAAAGTCACAGCGCTGGCCGTCATAGGTCTCATAATAGCTGCCCAGCATCTGGTAGCCGCCGCAGATGGTGAGGAAGGGGATGCCGTCTTCAATAGCGGCTTTAATCTCCCGATCCTTACCCCGATGCAGGTCATCCAGCAGCACCTGCTGCTCAAAGTCCTGGCCGCCACCGATGAACACCAGGTCGAACCCGGCGAGAGAAAGGCTGTCCCCGATGGGCAGACGGGTGACGCTGGCCGCAATGCCCCGCCAGCGAAGCCGCCGGGTCATGCACATCACGTTGCCCCCATCGCCGTAGAGATTCAGCACGTCCGGGTACATATGGCAGATTTTCAGTTCCATTCCCGTCCCCCCTTATTTCCAAAAATCATCGCCGCCGCAGTGGGCGATGACTACCTGCCGCAGCTCCAGCATGGCGGTGTAGGTGGGCATGATAAACACCGGTTTCTCCTGCCCCTCCAGCCACTGCACCAGCTGCTCATAGTTGCGCTCTATGCGGATATGGGCCGGGTCGACCCCGGCATATTTGATCCGAACCGCCATGTCCGCCGCCCGGTCACCGGAGACAATGACCTGCTCCAGATAGCCGGACAGCCGGGGCAGCCCCTCAAAATCCGCATCCCAGATCCAGGAGATGTCCGTGCCGTCGGCCCCCCGGTCGTTGAGGCAGACCACCAGAAGGAACTTTTCCTTCACATTTTCCAGAAATTCGATGACCTGGTTGCAGCCGGCGGGGTTTTTCACCAGCATCATGCGGGTGCCGCCCTTGCCCAGGGCAAAGCGCTCCATGCGCCCGAAGCCGCACTGAAAGTCCGCCAGAGCGGCAATGGCCGCCTGAGCGCCCAGGCCCATCTCCGTCACCGCCGCTACGGCGCCGATGGCGTTATAGATATTATACATGGCGGGGAGATTCACCGTGACCATGTGCTTCTCGCCCCGGATGTCCATCACCAGGTCGCTGCTGTCCGCCCCCTGGCGGAGAATCTCCGTCACGGCGTAATCCGCCCGGTGGCGCCGGTAGCCGCAGCGAGGACAGCGGAAGCCGCCCAGATGGCCGTAGCTGATATAGTCATATTCATATTCCGCCTGACAGCGGATGCAGTGGGTGGCATCAGAGATCTCCGGCTTGGGCCGGGAGGGGGCCGCCCCCTGCTCGATGCCGAACCAGACCACCGGATTGGGCAAATCCCCGGCCAGAGAGGAGGTAAGGGAGCAGTCCGCATTGAGGCAGAGCTTGGCCTCCGGAACGCTCTCCATGGCCACCCGGATGTTTTCCAGGGTATGAGTCACTTCCCCGTAACGATCCAGCTGATCCCGGAACAGATTGGTCACCACCACCACCTGGGGCTTCAATTGGGGGAAAACCCGGCGGGCCGCCGCCTCATCGCACTCGATCACGGCGTATTCCTTTCGGCATTTGCCGGTGAGGCTGCTGTTCATCACAAATTCCGTGGTGATGCCGCTGATGAGATTTGCCCCGGAGCGGTTGGCAAAATAGCTTTTCCCCTGCTCCAGAAAGGCCTGCTCCACCATGCGGGAGCTGGTGGTCTTGCCGTTGGTGCCGGTGATGGCCACGGTCTTGACCCCGGTGGAGACGACAGACAGCAGCTCCGGGCAGAATTTCAGGGCGATGCGGCCGGGCATGGCGGTGCCGCCCCGGTGCAGCAGCCGGGACAGAAGCCGCAGCAGCTTGCAGAGGATGATGGCAAAGAGGACGTTCAGTTTCATATGCATTTTCTCCTATGACTCAGAGGTCTTTGATAGAACAGGCTATGCCGCCGTTATCCCCAATATCCACTTCCGCCCAGGTCAGTTTCCGGCCCCGGCCGGCGGTGCCGGGGTTGATGACCTTCACGCCGCCGGCCTCTTCATAAAGGCAGCGGTGGGTGTGGCCGAAGAAGGCCAGGGCAGCGCCCTGTTCCTGGGCGGCGTAGACCAGAGAATCGATCCGGTCATAGTCCACGTTATAAAGGTGCCCGTGGGTGAGGAAAGCCTTCACCGGGCCCAGCTGCACCGTGTCTCGCGCGGGGGAGATGGGGGCAATGTCACAATTGCCGCAGACGCTGTAGAGCGGAATTTCCGGAAAGGCCTCGTGGATGGCGGCGGCATCCCGGTCATGGTCGCCCAGATGGAGAATCACATCCGGGCGGCAGCGGCGCACCGCCTCCAGACAGAGGGCGATGGAGCCATGGGTATCGGAAAAGACGGCAGCTTTCATGGTTTTATCCTTTCGTAATCAACAGGAACGGTACTGAATATAATAGAACGAATGGGAGTGAGATGCAATGCAAAATTTTGAAGATTTGGGCAAGGAGCTCTCCCGCCGGGGCAAGACCGAACAGTTAAAGGCGCTGGCGGAGACCGACGATGTGCAGCGCCTGAGCCGGATGCTGGACAGCGCGGCGGTGGAAAAGGCCGCCAAAAGCGGCGATGGCCAGGCGCTGAAGGATATCCTCAGCCAGGTGCTCAGCACGGCGGAGGGGCAGCGGCTGGCCCAAAGCGTCCAGCAGATGATGCAGGACTGAAAAGAACAAGGGGGTGAGCCTGCCATGAGTGAGCTGGAGGATAAGATCAACGCGGTATTGGGCGACCCGAAGCAGATGGAGCAGATCACAAAACTGGCCAAATCCTTCATGGGCGGCAGCGCCCCCGACAAGGCGGTGCCGGAGACAAAAGGGGAGGATGACCCCTTTGCCGCCCTGGGCATGGACGGCGCCACCCTGCAAAGGCTGGCCAAGGTCCTGCGCCAGGGCGGGGGCGAGAAGCCCCAGGAGCGGGCGCTGCTGGAGGCCATGCGCCCCTATCTCTCCGAGAAGCGCCGCAGCAAAATGGACAAAGCAATCAAAATCGCCCGGCTGGCCCAGATCGCCCGCTTGGCCATGGGCGAAATGGGAGGAGATGGCGGTGATTAATCGCTACCAGGGAAACAGCGGCCGCCTGACCCATTATCCGGAGCCGGAGCGGCCCAGGCCGCCGGCACCCCAGAGACCGGGGCCATCCGCACCCCAGCGACCGGTGTCCCATGCGCCCCAGCGTCCGGCACCGGGACCGCCCCGGCCCACACCGCAAAGACCGCAGGGGCTGCTGGGCGGGCTGGAAAATCTGAGCCGGGGGCTGCCGGAGCGGATCGGGGAGCTGGAGACGGAGGACATCATCCTGCTGCTGATCCTTTACCTGATGTATCGGGAGAGCGGGGACAGCGACCTGCTGATTATTATGGGTGCCATGTTTCTGCTGTAACAAATAAAAATCTGCCTCCCTCAAAAAACAGGCTGAGGGAGGCACTTTTTTATTGATTATCGTGGGCCTCCGGGCCGGGGGCGCTGTCATTGCGGTGCACATGGAGATTGGGGTTCTTGTGGAATACAAAGGTCCAGGTGCCCACCAGCAGCACGCCGATCACAGCCAAGCAGAGCATCCGCTGCACGGGGGTCTCTGCCGCCAGGATCACGGCCAGCAGTCCCATTACGGCGGAGATGGTATAGAGCACGGCCACGGCCTGCTTCTGGCTCAGTCCCATGGCCAGCAGCCGGTGGTGGAAATGACCCCGATCCGCATGGAAGGGGCTTTGCCCGTGGGAGATGCGCCGGCAGAAGGCAAAGATGGTATCCGTCAGAGGCAGGGCCAGGGACAGCATAGGCACAAAGAAGGTAAAGACAGCGTGCAGCTTGAAAAGACCCATGATGGAGGCGGTTGCCAGCACGAAGCCCAGCAGCTGGGAGCCCACATCCCCCATGAAGATTTTAGCGGGGTTCAGATTATAGGGCATGAAGCCCAGGCAGGCGCCGGTGAGGGCCGCCAGAATGACCGACACCACCGGCTCTGCCACCAGCAGGGAGACAATCAGCATGGAGGTGGAGCTGATGGCGGCCACGCCCACGGCCAAGCCGTCCAGCCCGTCGATCAGGTTCATGGCGTTGGTGCAGCCCACGATCCACAAAATGGTCAGCGGCACGGACAGAAAGCCAATCTCGATGGTGGTCTCCTCAGCGAACACATTGGGGTTTGAGATCACGTCAAACACCAGGCCGGAGCGCACGGCCACCACGGCGGCCAGGATCTGAAACGCCAGCTTCACCATGGGGCTGAGGTTCACAATATCGTCCACAGCACCCATGACGGCGATGATCACCGCCCCCACCAGCAGGCCCATCACCTGGGTGGTCATGTTTACAAACAGCAGAAGGCTGATGACAAAGCCAAGAAAAATGGCAATGCCGCCCATGCGGGGAATGGGGTGGTCGTGGACACGCCGTCCGTCCCGGGGCACGTCAATGGCCCCCACCCGGACGGCAAAGTCCTTCACCGGGGGCGTCATCAGGTAAGCAATGACCAGAGCCACCACAAAAGCCAGCAGCATCTTCAGCCATTCTGAAATATCTGGAATCATTCAATCGATCTCCTATAGCTTGGAGTTTCGGGGGAAAGGGGAAAGCCTGTTCTCCCCCGTAAATCCAAATGGAAGCCCAGCACAGCGGGTTCCATTTGGGAAGGAAGAACGAGGGAGCGGAGAGCAGTTTTCGCCTTTAGGCGGAAACGGATCGGCGCGAGCTTGTTCTGACGTTAAAAGGGCTTTTCCACCAGACCCACCCGCTTGTACACCTTCCGCAGGGTCTTGCGGGCAACAAAGCTGGCCTTCTGGGCGCCCTGGGTGTAGACCTGCTGGAGATAGGCCTTGTCCGCCAGAATGCGCTCCGCCTCCTCCCGGACGGGACGGAGGGCTTCGATCACGGCCTCGCCCACAGCGGGCTTAAAGACGCCATAGCCCTTGCCGGCAAATTCCTGCTCGATCTCCGGAAAGCTCTTGCCGGTGACGGAGGAATAAATGCTCATCAGGTTGGCCACGCCCGGCTTCTCCGCCGGGGCGTAGCGGACGCAGTTTTCCGTATCGGAGTCGGTAACGGCCCGCTTGAACTTCCGGGCGATCTCCTCCGGCTTGTCCATCAGAAAGACGCAGCCCTGGGGATCGGACTTGCTCATCTTGGAGCTGGGGTTGACCAGGCTCATAATGCGGGCACCCACCTTGGGAATATAGGGCTCCGGCACCTTGAAGGTCTCGCCATAAATGTTGTTGAAGCGGGCGGCAATGTCCCGGGTCAGCTCACAATGCTGCTTCTGATCCTCCCCCACGGGCACATAGTCCGCCTGGTACAGCAGGATATCCGCCGCCATGAGGGCGGGATAGGTGAACAGGCCGCCATTGATGTTGTCGGCGTTCTTGGCGCACTTATCCTTGAACTGGGTCATACGGCTCAGCTCCCCGAACATGGTGTAGCAGTTGAGGATCCAGCCCAGCTCCGCGTGTTCATGGACATGGCTCTGGATAAAGAGGGTATTCTTCTCCGGGTCCAGGCCGCAGGCAATGTACTGGGCCAGCTGGGCCACGGAGCGGCGGCGCAGCTCCGCCGGGTTCTGGCGCACGGTGATGCTGTGCAGATCGGCCATGAAATAGTAACAGTCAAACTCCTCGGCCAGGGCCGCCCAGTTCTTCACCGCGCCCAGATAGTTGCCCAGGTGCAGGTCACCGGAGGGCTGGATACCGGAGAGCATTACTTTTTTTGCAGTCGTGTTTTCCATAGTGAATACCTCTATAATGATATGGCGTATTTTTCCTTCTTTTCACAGGTCTTTCTATTGTACCAAATTAAGTCCCGCTTGACAACAGGTAAAATATAAAATAATATAGGTCTGTTGAGAACAATTGATAGGTCTGTTGAGAACAATTGCTTTTTGGAGGCATGGAAATGAAAGATATGAGCTGGTTTCAGGCCATGGAGGAGAAGATCCCCACCGGCGAGGTGCGCACCCGTTTCGCCCCTTCTCCCACGGGCTATATGCATGTGGGCAATCTGCGCACCGCCCTTTATACCTATCTGATTGCCCGCCACGCCGGGGGCAAGTTTATTCTCCGCATTGAGGATACGGATCAGGGCCGTCTGGTGGAGGGTGCGGTGGACGTGATCTACAAGACCATGGCCCAGTGCCATCTGGAACACGACGAAGGCCCGGATGTGGGCGGCCCCGTGGCCCCCTATGTGCAGACAGAACGGCGGCCTTTTTACAAGGAATATGCGGAACTGCTGATGGAGCGGGGCCATGCCTACCGCTGCTTCTGCGAAAAGACCGAGAGCGAGGAGGACAGCGGTCAGTTTGACCGGGGGGACGACCCCTGCCGCGGCATGAGCCGGGAGGAATCCGACCGGCTGGCGGCTGAAGGAAAGCCCTATGTGATCCGCCAGCGTATTCCCCATGAGGGCAGCACCACCTTCCATGACGAGATTTTCGGCGATATCACCGTGGAGAACAGCACCCTGGACGACCAGGTGCTCATCAAGCGGGACGGGCTGCCCACTTATAACTTTGCCAATGTGGTGGACGACCATCTGATGGGCATCACCCATGTGGTGCGGGGCAGCGAGTATCTGTCCTCCGCCCCCAAGTATAACCTCTTGTATGAGGGCTTCGGCTGGGACATCCCCAAGTACGTCCACTGCTCCCCGGTGATGCGGGACGCTCACAACAAGATGTCCAAGCGGCATGGAGACCCCTCCTATGAGGATCTGATCGCCCAGGGCTATCTCACCGACGCGGTCATCAACTATGTGACCCTGCTGGGATGGAGCCCCCGGGGCGAGCAGGAAATCTTCACCATGCAGGAGCTGGTGGACTGTTTCGACCTGAGCGGCATCTCCAGGTCCCCCGCCATTTTTGACATTGAGAAGCTGAAATACTTCAACAGCGAGTATATCCGCGCCATGAGCCCGGAGACCTTCGCCGCTGTGGCGGAGCCTTATATCCGGCAGGCCGTGAAGAACCCGGCTTATGACGCTGCCGCCATCGCCGCCCTGCTCCAGCAGCGCACGGAGGTGCTCACCGACATCCCGGAAAAGCTGGACTTCTTCGATGCCCTGCCCGCGTATGACACGGAGCTGTTTGTCCACAAAAAGTCCAAGTCCGACAGGGAGTCCTCCAGGGACATGCTGGAGCGAGTCATTCCCCGGTTTGAGGCTCTGGAGCGCTGGGAGGATGAGAGCATCCTGGACGCCATGGTGAAGCTGGCGGAGGAGCTGGAAGTGAAGAACGCCAAGGTCATGTGGCCGGTGCGCATTGCCGCCGCCGGCAAGGCCGTCACCCCCGGCGGCGCGGTGGAGATCTGTCGCATCCTGGGACGGGAGGAGACCTTGCGCCGCCTCCGCATCGGGCTGGAAAAGCTGGCCTGAACCCTTGTTTCATAAAAACGCCTCTTTTGGAAAAGCTAGTCCAAAAGAGGTGTTTTTTTATGTCCAAAAAGCTCAAACAAATCCTGGCCATCTATACCGTGGCCACGCTGGTGACGCTGAGTGTGCTCTGTGCCGTGGGCTATGCCCACCTGACCCAGCTGCGCCGAACGGCTGCCTATGCTGCCCGTTCCTCCTTCGAGACGGCGGTGCGCTCCGTGGACGGCATGGGCGCCGCTTTGCAAAAGAGCCTTTATGCCACCGATGGGGGCCTTTGCGGCAGCCTCTGCGGGGAGGTTTTTGCCAGCGCGGCTGCGGCGGAGGCCGCCCTTAGTGTGCTGCCCTTTGACACCCAGGAATTAGAACAGCTCTCCGGCTTTATCAACCGGGCCGGGGACTATGCCTACAGTCTGGCACCCCAGGCGGGGGAGGAGGGCTTCGACCGGGAGCAGCAACAGCAGCTGGCGGAATTTTCCGCCCAGGCCGACGAATTTGCCGCCCTGCTGCGGGACTTGCAGACGGAGATCAACAACGGCCTGCTGACCCTGGACAGCCGGGAACAGCGTTTGCAGAACGTGGGAACCGGGGAGGAAAATCTGCTCTCCGCCGCCCTGCTGGATTACCGGCTGGGCTTTGACGGCGAGGCGCTGCGCTATGACGGCAAGTACACCGCCAAAGAGCAGCAACCGGAGGGAGAACTGACTGCGGAGCAGGCAAAGGAGCTGGCTGCCCGGGCCGCCGGGGTGGAACCAAGGGAGCTGAAAGAGGAGTATGACTACACCGGCCCGGACGGCCGCCGTTGCTACAGCGCCGGGGAGCTGATCCTCTGCGTCAGCAGCCGGGGGCTGGAATCCATGGCCCAGACCAGACTGGTCAGTGAGAGAAGCATCAGCCTGGAGCAGGCACGCCAGGCGGCAGTAGAATTTCTCTCCCAGCTGGAGCTGGAGGAACTGGCCCTTATAAGCTATGCCGACAGCGGCACCGTTGTCCGCTTTGACTTTGTCCAGACCCAGGACGAGGCCCTGCGCCTGGGCAGCGGGGTGAAGGTTTCCGTGGCGCTGGATGACGGCAGCATCTATGCCTATAACGCCGCAAACTACGAGGCGGAGCCGGCGGAGGTGAACTGGAACGCCGATGAGGAAACGGCCCGGCAGCAGCTGCCGGAGAACGTCAGCTGCGAGGGGAGCCGGAAGGTGATCCTCCACAGCGCCGGGGAGAAGGATCTGCCCTGCTATGAGTTCAGCTGCCTGAACCAGCAGGAACAGAGCCTGAAAATCTATGTCAACGCCGACACCGGCAAACAGTGCCGCATCGATATATAGCTTGCGTCCGCCCCCGGCCCATTGTATAATCAGGGAAAAAGGAAGAAAGGCGGCGAAGAGAATGGCAGGAGGGCAGAGAACCAACATCTACGCAGACTGGAACCCCTGGCATGGCTGCACCAAGATCAGCCCCGGCTGCAAATACTGCTATGTCTACCGGCAGGACGAGATGTACGGCAGCCCGTTGGCCAGCAGCCTGTGCCGGAAAACAGGGGCCTTTGACCTGCCGGTGAAACGGCGGCGGGACAAGAGCTACAAAATCCCGCCGGGGAAGATCGTGTTTACCTGCTTCACCTCGGACTTTCTGCTGGAGGATGCCGACCCCTGGCGGCCGGACTGCTGGCGGATGATGCGCCAGCGCAGCGACTGCTGGTTCTATTTCTTTACCAAACGCATTCACCGGCTGGCGGACTGCCTGCCGCCGGACTGGGGCGACGGCTATGACAATGTGCTGATCGGCTGCACGGTGGAGAATCAGGACCGGGCGGATTACCGTCTGCCTATTTTCCGGGAGCTGCCCATTAAGCACCGCTCCATCATCGCCTCGCCGCTGTTGGAGCGGCTGGCGCTTTCCCCCTATCTGGATGATAAAATTGAGGAACTGTCCACCGGGGGAGAATCCGGCGTGGAGGCCCGGCCCTGCGACTATGACTGGGTTTTGGATCTGCGCCGCCAATGCGTAGAGAAGGACATTCCCTTCCGCTTCCATCAGACCGGCGCCCGCCTTATCAAGGACGGGCGGATGTATCGGATCCGGCGGGGCTACCAGCTGAGTCAGGCCCGGAAGGCCGGGATCGACTACCGGATCGGGGAATACTTCCTGCCGGAGAAGATCGCCCGCCAGTGGAACCCCTGCCCCGGGCAGATGAAGCTGGAGCTGTAACCGCATAATTATTGCCGCAATGTAACAAAAAAACCGGAAATATTGACGCTGAAAAAATGATATGCTATACTAAATCTTAATTTGTAATGAAGGAGATGGATATCCTAAAATGGATGATGGCAGTCGATTGCCCTGGATAATTGTTGTTTTGCTGCTTTTCTGTGCGGCCTTTTTCGCCGTGGCGGAAACAGCCTTTGCCTCCTGCCCCAAAAGCCGTGTGAAGGCGGCGGCAGAGCGGGGGGAGGCCAGGGCAAAAACAGCGCTGTTGATTCTGGATGACTTTGACAAGGCCATAAGCACCCTGCTGATCTGCACCAATATTGTACATATCGCCACGGCTTCGATCGTTACGGTGGCGGTAACAAAGATGTGGGGCCTGGGCGCGGTGTCCATAAGCACCATTGTCACCACGATCGTGGTCTTTTTCGCCGGGGAGATGCTCCCCAAAAGCATTGCCAAGAAGTACAGTGAGCCGCTGGCGCTGGCCACCGGGCCGGTGCTGCGCTTCCTGATGAAGATTTTTACCCCCCTCTCCGCGCTGCTGGCCTGGATCGGCCAGTCGGCGGCAAAGCTGACGCCGGAGGAAAACCCGGTGTCCTTTACGGAGGATGAGCTGTATGACATCATTGAGGACATGACCGAGGACGGCAGTCTGGATGAGCAGCAGGGGGAACTGATCTCCTCCGCCTTACAGTTTGGCGAGGTGACGGTGGAGAGTGTGCTGACCCCCCGGGTCGACCTGGTGGCGGTGGATATCAGCAGCAGTCTGGAGGATATCCTGACGGTGATCAAGACCACCAACCACAGCCGGCTGCCGGTGTATGAGGGCAGCATTGACAATATCATCGGCGTTTTGCAGATCCGCAAGTTCATCAAGGCCTATCTGCGCCTGGGGAACAATCTTGACCTGCGCCCTTTGATGGATGAGGTCTTTTTCATCCACCAGAGCACCAATATTGACGAGCTGCTGCCCGTGATGTCCAAGCGGAAGCTGAATATGGCCGTGGTCACCGACAACTATGGCGGCACCCTGGGCATCGTAACGGTGGAGGACATTCTGGAAGAGCTGGTGGGCGAGATCTGGGATGAGGACGACGTGGTGGAAGAGAGCTTCGTTGCCCTGGGCGACGGCGTTTACATGGTGGATGCGGATGAGTCGGTCAGTGATGTGTTTGAGCAACTGGGCTTTGAAGACCCGGAGGCGGATGAGGAGTTGGTGAACACCCTCATGGGCGAATGGGCTTATGAGCAGTTTTCCGCCATCCCTAAGGTGGGGGACAGCTTCCAATATCACCGGGTACAGGTCACGGTGGCCAGCATGACCCACAACCGGATCCTGAAACTGAAAGTGGCCCTGCTCCCCGAAGCTGAGGAAGGGGGCCAGGCGGAATGAATCTCTATCTGATTATTGCGGGCATTGCCGTGTGCATTGCCCTGAGCGCTTTCTGCTCCTCCTCGGAGATGGCCTATTCCTCCTGCAACACCCTCCGGCTGGAGAGCATGAAGGACGGCGGCTCCAAGCGGGCAGCCCTGGCGCTGCTGATCACGGAGCGTTTTGACGACGCCCTCAGCGCCATCCTCATCGGCAACAACCTGGCCAATATCGGTGCTTCCTCCTTGGCTTCCGTGCTGGTGATTTTGATCACCGGCAGTGAGGACTATGCCTGGCTTGCCACGCTGATCCTTACCATTCTGGTCATCATCTTTGGGGAGACCATCCCCAAGATCAGCACCAAGAAGAACCCCAACACCGTGGCCCTGCGCCACGCACGGCCGGTGCGCATCCTGATGGTGGTGCTCTGGCCGCTGATCTGGCTGGTGGTAAAGCTGATCCATCTGATCACCTGCAAGCTGCCGGAACGGGATGCCGGCAGCCCGGAAGAAGCGGTGGAGGAGTTGCAGTCCATCATTGAGACCGCCGAGGTGGAGGATGTGCTGGACGAGGATCAGTCGGAACTTTTGCAGGCCGCCATTGACTTTGCGGATGTATCCGCGCTGGAGGTCATGACTGCCCGGGTGGATGTCTGCGCTCTTGATATCGAAGATGACTGGGACGATATCCTCTCGGTCATCGAGGAGGCCCCCTATTCCCGCCTGCCGGTCTATGAGGACAGTGTGGATAACATTGTGGGCGTGCTGTATCTGAACCACTTTTTGAAGGCCCTCAGCGATGGGGACCGGGTGGATATCCGCAAGCTGCTGATGCCCCCCTGCTATGTGTATAAAACCATGAAGCTGCCGGCGGTACTGAACCAGCTGCGCCGTGCCAAGCAGCACCTGGCCATTGTTACCGATGAATACGGCGGCACCCTGGGTGTACTGAGCATGGAGGATGTGCTGGAACAGATCGTGGGCGACATCTGGGACGAAACGGACACGGTGGAGCAGGAGGTGGTCTGCCGGGGCGAGGGCGAGTATGAGCTGGAGGGCACGGTGCTTCTGGCTGATCTGCTGGATACTCTGGGGATCAACGAGGATGATTTCGAGGCGGAGAGCAGCACCGTGGGCGGCTGGACGCTGGAAATGTTCGGCGGCTTCCCCCATGTGGGCGACAGCTTCCGCCATGAGAATCTGACCGTCACCGTGCTGAGCATGGTGGACGGCCGCCGGGTGGGCAAGGTGCTGGTGCAGGCTGACCCGCCGGAAAAAGAGGAATAAAAACAGAATAAAAAGCAAATAAAAAGCGCAAAAACGCCGCCGGGAGCACGATCCGGCGGCGTTTCTTGTGAGGAGGGGACAGAAGAGGGTATTTGGAAGAAAGATCAGAGGAAGAAAATGCTATGATTCAGTCGTGCTCGGGCTCAGAATAGCGGTAAAGAATTTCGCCGGTGGCGGCATCCAGGGAGTAGCTGTACTCCATGCCGGCGGTTTCAAAATCAACATCGTACCAGGCCCCGCCGCGGTTATGTTCAAATTCCACATCCCGATCCCGCACCGCGGCGATGGGTACACCGGCATCGTTGAGGGCGATTTGCAGGGCGGCATCCTTGCCGATATACATATTGTTGTGGCGGTAGATGAAGTAGCCGCCCACGGCGGCACCGATCACCAGTACGACCACCAGAACGATCAGAGCAGTTTTTAAGCCTTTTTTCATTTTGAATCCTCCCATATATTGAACATGATTTTTTACTCTTTATGTCTGCATTGTATTGTGGTATTCTAAGAAAAGAATTAGAATTGGATCGGGCTTAATTATTTTTTTAATCTTTCCTTCTATGATATAATAGAAAGGAAAAAGGAGGCGGAGAAATGCGGATTCTGGTGGTGGAGGATGAAAAGCATCTGAACCGGATCATCAGCGAGGCCGTGGAGGATGAGGGCTACAGCGTGGACAGCTGCTATAACGGGGTGGAAGCCTTGGAATATCTGGAATGCGCCGACTATGACGTGATTATCCTGGACATCATGATGCCGAAAATGAACGGACTGGAGCTGGTGCGCCGGCTGCGGAACCGGGGAGACAGTACGCCCGTGCTGTTCCTGACCGCCCGGGACGCTGTGGCCGACCGGGTGGAGGGCCTGGAGAGTGGCGGGGACTACTACCTGACCAAGCCCTTTGACTTTCAGGAACTGATGGCGGTGGTGCGGGTGATGACCCGGAAGTATACCGGCAACCGCTCCAATATCTACACCATTGCCGATCTGAGCCTGGACAGCAACAGCAAGACCGTTACCCGGGCGGGGAAGAACATTGAGCTGACGGCCAAGGAATTCTCCCTGCTGGAGTACATGCTGCGCAACAAAGGGGTGGTGCTGTCCCGGGAAATGATCGAGAACAACCTCTGGAACTACGACTATGAGGGTGGCACCAACGTGGTGGATGTCTATGTGGGCTACCTGCGCAAGAAGATGGACACCGGCTTTTCCAAGAAGCTGATCCACACCGTCTGGGGCACCGGCTGGGTGCTGAAAGAAAGCTGAGGCGGAGTATGCTGTCACTGAAAATGCGCATGACGCTGTGGTTTACCCTGATGGTGCTGCTGATGGCCGCTATGGTGCTGGTGTTTGTGCTGGTCATCAACGCCAACGCCATTACCGATGACCCGGCGGGCCGCCTGGTGAAGGAAGTGCTCTCCAACGCGGACAGCGTGGAGTTTGACCATGGCCGCTTTGAGTGGGACGATTTGGATGTCTATAAACGGGGGGTATACTGCAATTTCTACAGCCCCGAAGGGGAACTGTACATGGGCGCTATGCCGGAGGAGGTCTCTATCCAGCTGCCCATGGAGGCCAATGTGATCCGCAGCCAGACGGTAGACGGACAGGAATACCTGATCTATGACAGCTTCGTGGACATGGAGGTCACCGGTTTGTGGATAAGGGGGGTGGTCTCCGCCACAGACCGCTCCGGCCTGATGCACACGATCCTGGTTCTGACCCTCAGCATCGTGCCGGGGCTGCTGCTGATCGCGGTGGGCGGCGGCTGGCTCATCGCCTGGCTGTCCTTCCGGCCCATGGAAAAGATGATCGGCACCGCCAACGACATCTCCGATGGCGGCGATCTGAGCCACCGGTTGGCGCTGAAGCATGGGCCAAAGGAGCTGAAGCACCTGGGCCGGGTCTTTGACCGGATGTTTGAGCGGCTGGAACAATCCTTCACGGCGGAGAGCCGCTTCGTTTCCGACGCGTCCCATGAGCTGCGCACCCCCATCACCATCATTCTGGCCCAGTGTGACCGATCCAAGCGGAAGGATGAGAGCAAGGAAGATTTCCTGGCCTCTGTGGCGGTGATCGAAGAGCAGGCCAAGCATATGTCCGAACTGGTGCAGCAGCTGCTGGGTCTGACCCGGATGCACCACGGCACCGACCGCTATCCCATGCGCGCCGGGGATCTCAGCGGCTTTGTGGAGATGTGCGGCGGGGAATTTGTGCCGGAAAACGACCGGGGTATCACCCGAAGCACAGAGATTCAGCCGGGGATCGAGATCCGCTTCAATGCGGCGCTGATCTCCCGGGTGGTGCATAACCTGCTGCAAAACGCCTATAAGTACGGCAAGGAAGGGGGCCATGTCTGCCTGCGGCTGAAAAGCACGGAGGACGGTGTGGAGCTGAGCGTCAGCGATGACGGCATCGGCATTGCCCCGGAGAATCTGGATAAGGTATGGCAGCGCTTTTGGCAGGCCGATGCCTCTCGCGGAGAGGACGGCGGCAGCGGCCTGGGCCTTGCCATGGTGAAGGAGATTGCCCAGTTCCATGGCGGCAACGCCAGCGTGGAAAGCCAGCCGGGCCAGGGAAGCACCTTTACCGTGTTCCTGCCGGAATAAGGCGGCGGCATGAAACGTCTTTTTTGACCCCATGACAGAGAAAGAACGCAGGAGAAGCAGGAGGAAGAACCATGCAGTATATAACAAGCTATGCTTCCCCGCTGGGAGGGATCACCCTGGCATCGTATGGGGAGGCCCTCATCGGACTTTGGTTTGACGGACAAAAGTATGACCGGAGCCTGCTGCGCGGCGAATGGGAGGAGAAAGCCCTTCCGGTTTTCACGGAGACCGCAGACTGGCTGGACTGTTATTTTGGGGGCATCGAGCCGGATTTCACGCCGGCCCTTGCCCTGAACTGCTCTGCCTTTCGCCGGGAGGTGCTGGAGATTTTGCAGCGCATCCCTTACGGGCAGACCACGACCTATGGCGCCATTGCGGCGGAGATCGCCAAAAAGCACGGGCTTTCCAAAATGTCGGCCCAGGCGGTGGGCGGAGCGGTGGGCCGGAACCCGATCTCGCTCATTATTCCATGCCACAGAGTCGTTGGCACCGATGGCAGCCTGACGGGCTACGGTGGAGGAATCCAGAGGAAAATCGCACTGCTGAAATTGGAACGGGTCAATATGGACGCCCTGTATGTGCCCAGAAAAGGAACGGCGCTGTAAGACAGGGGAACTCCCATACAGTCAAATCCTAAAGTAAATGGCACCTCATAAACTGAGGTGCCGTTTTATATGTAGGGAAGCTCACACCAGGGTGTTGGTCAGGCGGCCAATGCCCTCAATGTCGATATCCACCACATCGCCGGGCTTGAGCCAATGCTTTTCCTGCCCTTCCAGGGCCACGCCGCTGGGGGTGCCGGTGAAGATCAGATCCCCGGGGCAGAGCTTGATGTACCGGGAGGCGTAACTGATGATCCGGGCGCAGGAGAAGATCATGTCCGCCGTGCTGCCGTCCTGCCGAAGCTGGCCGTTCACATAGCTGCGGATCCGCTTGGGCGCTGCCAGGTCATATTCATCGGCGGTGACGATGCAGGGGCCGCAGGGGCCGAAGCCGGGCAGGCTTTTGCCGATGAGCCACTGGCCGCTGCGCATCTGCGCGTCCCGCAGGGAGAAGTCGTTGCCGCAGGTAAAGCCGAACACATGCTCCATGGCTTCCTCGGTACTGACGTTCCAGGCTGCCTTGCCCATGACAATGACCAGCTCCGCCTCGTAATCATAACTGCTCTCCCAGGGGGGCAGCAGCACCTCCGCGCCGCAGGGCGCCAGGGCATTATCAAACTTGGAAAACAGAACCGGGTATTCCGGCACCTGCATATGGATCCCGGCGGCATGGGAGCGGTAGTTCAGCCCCACGCAGAGCAGCTTGCCCGCATGGTTCACCACATTGGCGTAGACCGGTTTCTCCACCACCGGCAGCGCCTCATCTGCCGCCAGCTTTTCCAGGGCGCAGCGGCAGCCCCCGGCGATCAGTTCGTCCATGCTGCCGGTGAAACCGGCGGCGGTGGCATCCACCAGGCCCCGGGCCGTCATCAGGGCAAGATGGGTCGCATTGTCTACGGTGATATTATAAAGCTTCATGTTCAGACCTCCGGTGTACTGAGAAATTTTTCCCATTATACACCAGCCTGCACAGAGGCGCAAGCATTAGCCGATCAGTTCCCCCCAGAACTCCAGGGCTTTGAAGCGCAGGGAGTAGCCATCACCGTCAGAGATGAGTTGAAAATCCTCCTCCCCCAGCTGCTGCTCCACCGTGTCGCTCTGGCTGGCAGAGAGACAGACCGGCGGGAACACGATGCACCACCAGTTATGGCCCTTGCCCTGACCCAGGGTGACCCGGAGGGAATCGTATTTCCCGGCGGGCAGGGTGAAGCCCTCGTAGCTTTTGGTGGGATAGCTCTCCCGGCTCAGGCTCACGTTGACGCTGCGACCCTGGGCGGCGCCTTCGGCGGCCTGCCGGATGCCCGTCAGCTCTTTCCGGATGATGGCGCGGGCCTGCTCACTGTCCTTGGCACCGCTGAGGCGGGGAGAGAGATACTCCAGCACCGCGTCCCGTACCTCCAGCTTCAGCGCCTGCTCCGCCTCGTCATCGGAGACGGCAATCACATGCAGCCGCACCAGCTTGCTGCTGATGGAATCCTGCCGCCCCTGGGCCCAAAGGCCCAGGCACAGCGTCACCGAAAGGGCGATCAGCAGCGCGCATTCCCAGATTTTCAGGGCTTCGTTTTTCGTTTGAGACATAAGGAAAACCACCTTGCTATGTAATACTGTATAAGATACACATAGCATAGACGGTTTCTTCATATCTTAAACAGAGGACGGCTTACCGGTTGTCCACCTTTTCCGGGTACAGGTCATGCTGGCTTAGCCGCTGCCAGGCCACTTCCTCCCAGCGGGTGCCGGGCTTGCCGTAGTTGCAGTAGGGGTCGATGGACAGGCCGCCCCGGGGGGTGAACTTGCCCCAGACCTCGATATACTTGGGATCCATCAGCTTGATGAGATCTTTCATGATGATGTTCATGCAGTCCTCATGGAAGTCCCCGTGGTTGCGGAAGCTGTAGAGATACAGCTTCAGGCTCTTGCTCTCCACCATGCGCTCTGAGGGCACATAGGAGATGTAGATGGTGGCGAAATCCGGCTGGCCGGTAATGGGGCAGAGGCTGGTGAACTCCGGGCAGTTGAACTTCACAAAGTAGTCATTCTCCGGGTGCTTGTTCTGGAAGGTTTCCAGCACCTCGGGGGCATAGTCGCTTTTGTATACGGTTTTCTTGTTTCCCAGCAGGGAGAGGCCCTCGGCCTCGGCAGAGTTTCTTCCGCTCATGTGTTCTCGCTCCTTATTCGTCATTCAAATTTCCAGATTCTCCACAAAGCCCGCAGCAGCAAAGCCCCGGCGATGCCGGCAACGGCCTGACCCACCAGCAGGCTGCCCGCCAGGATCAGGTAGGGGACGCCCAGCAGCCAACTGAGCCAGGTGGACACGCCCAGCGCCGGGATCAGCGTGATGGGGATGGCTACCCAAAGCTGTCCGGCCCGGCGCCTGCCGAGAAGCGCGCAGCAGCCGGCGGTCAGCAGGCCCACCAGACCGCCGCCCAGAATATCAAAAACACCCAGGCCGCCCATCAACAGATTGGACAGCAGGTTTGCCAGGCCCAGCGGAACCACCAGGAACGGAAACAGATATGCTGCCGCATAGACTGCGGTTGCAATGCGCACCTGAAACTGGCCAAAAGCAAAGCTCTGGGTCAGCAGCATCAGCACAATGTAGACGGCCATCACGGCCCCGGAAAAGCACAGCTTTTGGGTACTGCTCAAATTCTTCATATCCATTTTCGTCACCTCCAGACAAAAAGGGCGTGCCGAAGGCACGCCCAAAGCTTGTCAACAAGCCCCAACGGGACTTGTTGACCGCTTCAACCGCCGAGCATTTTGTCTTTATCAAAATGCTGCTTCGCCCGAAAAACCTTGATTTCCAAGGCTTTTCTGCGGCGGGTTATTGGATCACGAGAACACAGCTATGCCGCTGCCAGCGGCAGAAGAAGGCATCGCTGTGTTTCCGCAGACGCATCGTTTGGCTGAGTGACAACGAAAACCAAACGATATTGCGTCAAGGTGAGCAAGGGGTCTTTTCTCGCTGCGGCTCGGTCACGGCACGGCTCTGATATGCCACCGGCATATCATTCACTACCGCGCCGCCGCTTCGCTACCCCTCGCGCACCCCCGCGACTCTGGCTTCGGCGCATGAAGCATATTTTCCTGACAGGTTCAGGGCGTACCTGAGGAACGCCCACAAATCCGTTTTCTCATTTCGTATTTGTTTTCGTCCCTAGTTTTGTTTATAGACAGGATGGTTTCGAACTGTCTGCCGCTAAGCGGGCTTATTTTAGCACAGGCCGGGCCGGATTGCAAGTCAATCCTACAGTAAACGCTGAATCGATCGACTGCGGCATCTTGCGGACAATTTGTGCCCCGATCTTGTCCCTTTTTCTTGCAATACACAAAGTATTGCTGCAAAAAAGAGCCTTCATCAGAACCCAAATTTTCTCGCAATCTGCTCTTGCCGATTGAATCATCGTTTACTCCAGCCGCCCCACGCACGCCGCACTTTCACAAAAACCGTACTCCCGGCGCAGGGGGGCGCAGACCGCCTCCAGCGCTTTTCCCGGGGAAAAGACGCCGAACACGGCAGAGCCGGTACCGGTCATAACGGCGCCCAGGGCACCGGCGTCCAGCAGGCGGCTCTTGATATCCGCCACGGTGCGCATCCGCCGGTCGTCCACATCCTCGAACACGTTGTACATCCGGCGGCACACCTGGTTCAGCTGCCCCTCCCGGATGGCGGTGAGCAGCCCGGCGGTGTCCGGATGGCGGCGCAGGGGCAGCTGGTCAAGCTTGCGGAACAGCTCCGGCGTGGAGACGGAAAACGACGGCTTGCACACCACGAAGGCGCAGTCCGGCAGGGGGGGGAGGGGTTCCAGCTTTTCCCCCCGGCCGGTGGCCAGGGCTGTGCCCCCGGCAACGCAGAAGGCCACGTCAGAGCCGACCTTGCAGGAGAGTGCTTCCAGCTCCGCTGTGGTCAGCGCATGGCCGAACAGGCGGTTCATTGCCCGCAGCACCGCCGCCGCGTCGGAGGAGCCGCCGCCCATACCGGCGCCCACCGGCACGTTTTTTTGAATCTCGATCAGCGCCCCCTGACCCTCTTGGCCGATGGCCGCCAGATAGCACAGGGCGGCCTTTACCGCCAGGTTCCGCTCATCCCCGGGGATGAAGGGCAGGCTGGTTTTGGCCCGCAGCTTCCCCGTATCGTTGAGGGTGACGGTGACGGTATCCGCCAGGGAGATGCTCTGCATCACCATGGTCATCTCATGATAGCCGTCCTCCCGGCGATTTCCCACATCCAGGGAGATATTCAGCTTGGCATAGGCCTTTTCTTCTACTGTTTTCATGGCGTTCTCTCCCTTTACAGCGCATAGACCCGCAGCTCCCAGGGGCGGGAAGTGAAGCCCTCCCCGGTGAGGGGGGCATCCTTGTAGTTGGAGAATACCAGCTTCCCCCGGGAAAGGGCCATGCCCGCCGGGGCCGCGAAGGCTTTGGGCGCCGCACCGAAGCGGCAGATTACCAGAAGCTTTCGGCCCTGATAGCTGCGCTCATACACATAAAAATCCCGGCTTTTGGGGAAATGCTCCCGGTACTCGCCCCAGAGCACCAGCGGCTCCTGCTTCCGGTAGGCCAGCAGCGCCCGATAGAAGTTCAGCAGCGAATCCGGATCCTCCTCCTGGGCGGCCACATTTACCCGGGTATAGTTGGGGTTGACGCTGAACCAGGGCTTGCCGCTGGTGAAGCCGGCGTTATCTTCCGCCGACCACTGCACCGGGGTGCGGGCATTTTCCCGGCTGGATACCTTCAGCAGCTCCATGGCCTTCTTCTTGCCGAAGAGCTTGCTGGCTACCCGGTAATTGTTGTGGCTGGACACATCTTTGTACATGGACAGCTCCGGCAGGAGGATATTGGTCATGCCGATCTCCTGCCCCTGATAGACAAAGGGGGTGCCCCGCTGGAGAATGTACATGGCCGCCAGCATTTTGCCGCTTTCCACGGGGTAATCCTCACTGCCATAGCGGCTGATGATGCGGGGATGGTCATGGTTTTCAATGTACAGGCAGTTCCAGGCCCGGCCGGCCAGCTTTTCCTGCCACTGGGAAAAGGCCCGCTTCATGGAGCGCAGGTCGAAGGGCCGCTGCAAGATGTCCACCAGCAGGCAGTCCGCCGACATGTGGGAGAAGGCGATCATCTCATCCAGCACCTTGTCGCCGTCCTCCGCAATGTATTTCAGACAGTCATCGGCAGTGGTCAGGGGGCTTTCCCCCACGGTGAAGCAGTCATAATGGCAGAGCACGTCATCCCGGAACTCCCGCAGGTAGTCATGAACCGCCGGCAGGTTGGAAAAATGCTTCATGCCGTTGGACATGGGCAGCCTGGGGTAGGTGCTGGGCAGGCCCGGGGTCTTGGCAATATAGGTGATCACGTCCTCCCGGAAACCGTCCACCCCCAATTCCAGCCAGAAGCGGAGAATATCCTTGACCTCCTGGCGCACTTTGGGGTTGGCCATGTTCAGATCCGGCTGCTTTTTGGCGAACAAATGGAGATAATATTCGTCTATATTGCTGTCATATTCCCAGGCACCGCCCTCAAACATACTGGTCCAGTTGTTGGGGGGCAGGCGCTTGCCCCGGCGGCTCTTTTTGCCGGGCCGCCAATAGTAATAGTCATGATAGGGGTTGTCTCTCCCCTTGCGGCTTTCGATGAACCAGGGGTGCTCATCGGAGGTATGGTTCACCACCAGATCCATGAACACCTTCATGCCCCGCTGATGGGCCCCGTCCAGCACCTGCCGGAACACCTCCAAGTCGCCGTAGTCCGGGTGGATGGATTTGTAATCGGAGATGTCATAACCATAATCCGCATTGGGGGAGGGATAGAGAGGAGAGAACCAGATGGCGTCCACGTTCAGGCTTTTGATATAGTCCAGCTTGCTGAGCACGCCCCAGAGATCGCCGATGCCGTCGCCGTTGCCATCGCAGAAGCTGCGGGGCCAGATCTGGTAGACGGCCATCTCCTTGTACCAGGGGGTAAAGGCCATGAAAAACCCTCCTTTTTATTACAAAGAATTCCAGGAACTGTTTCTGTGATTTTATTTTATTCTACCACATCCGCTGTCGTTTCACAACAGTTGACAAGGCCCTGAAGATATGATATTACTAGCATGATTGAGAAAGGATTTGAATGAAAAATGAGAAAAACTGCAATATCTCTTGCACTGGCGCTGCTGCTGGTGCTGGCGCTGGCTCCCGGGGCCTGGGCCCTGGCGCTGGAGCCGCTGCCGGATCCCGGCTACGGGGCGGGAGCGCCCCTGGTCTATTCCTGTACCGATGTCACTTGCAGCGTGGGGGACACGGCCATCATCTCGGTGACTGCCCAATCCCCGGATGGGGGCAACCTCAGCTTTCAGTGGTACCGGAGCCTGGACGGCACCAACATGAGCGGAAGCATGATCCTCACTGCCACCGGCATTAACTACATGGCGGACACCAGCCAGGAGGGAACCTATTATTATTTCTGCGCCGTTACCAACACCACCGCCTATGGCAGCAACACCGTGATCTCAACGCCTATCGCCGTGCGGGTGGTGAAACCGGTGATCGAGGGGATCGGCGTGCTGACTCTGCCGCTCAAGACCCAGTATAAGGAGGGGGAGCGCTTGGTGACCGATGGGCTCTCCGTCCGGGTATACACAAGTCAGGGCAGCTATGACGTGACCGGCGGGCTGGAATGCTCTCCCGCTACCCTAAGTACCCCCGGCACCCAGACCATCACCGTCCGCTATGAGAACAAAACCTGCACCTTCACCGTGGAAGTGGAATCGGCCCGGGAGGAAGTGCAGAGCATCTCCGTGCTCACCCCGCCTACCAAGACCAGCTATACCGTGGGCGACCGGCTGGACACCACGGGGCTTACGCTGCGCGTTGTCACCAACAAGCAGATACAGGATGTGACAGAGGGCTTTTCCTGCACTCCCGTAATACTGGGCAGCGCCGGACGGCAGACCATCAAGGTTCTCTACGGCGTCCAGAGCACCAGCTTTGAGGTCACCGTGGAGGAGCGGGCCACCGCCACCCCGATGCCCACGGCAACACCGGCACCCACTGCCACCGCAGCCCCGGGGGTCGAGGCCTCTGCCACGCCCGCGCCTTCCGCAACGCCCCATTCCAGCAGCCACCAGTCCCATACCACCAGTGCGGGCAGCGCCGTCCTCCAGATCGTTCTGGTGCTGGCCCTGCTGGCCTTGGTCGGCCTGGGCGCCTACGTGTTCCTGGTGCAGCGGAAGAACAAAAAATAATCAAGAGGGCTCAAGCAAAAACCACAAGCGCCGTGCATATCCCTGGCGCTTGTGGTTTCTTTCGTATTATGCTATAATCGGACGAAGCATTGCTAGCCTGTGGGGAAGGAGAAGAAAGGCCCGTGAACACACTGAAAAAAGAAAAGAACATCGCTCTGGCCCTGGGGTGCTTCTGCCTGGTGCTGGCGCTGTTCCTCTGCTATAAATGGTGGAAGATATTTCTGGCCGTCTGCACCGGGGTGATCTACTCCGATGTGCCGCTGCATATTGAGCTGGCCCTGGGCCACAATGACTATGGCCTCAGCAGCCTGCTGATCCAGCTGTTCTATCTGGGCGGGGAGCACTTTGCCCAGCGGGCCCTGGCGCTGAGCCTGACGGGGAACAACCTGCTGGGGCTTTTCACCGTGGCCATGCTGGTTCGCTTCCTGCTGCCCCGGCTCAGCCGCCTGGAAGCTCTGCTGGCGGCGGAACTGGCGGCCCTCTGCGGCCCCTGGCTCATCCCCGGTTATCAGATGGGGATCTATTTGCAGGCCCATAACGGCAACCTGTACCATAATATGACGGTGCTATTCAGCCGCACCCTGATCCCCGTCAGCTTCATCTGCTTCTTCCGCTGCTGGGCGGCCCGGCATGGCAGCCTTCCCAGGAAGGACTGGTGGGGCTTTGCCATCAGCTTCTTCATCGTGACGGCCTTCAAGCCCAATTTTGCCTTCGCTTTTCTCCCGGTGCTGGCGGTGCTGCTGCTGTGGGATCTGATTAAGTACAAGGGAAAGTACCTGAAAAACGAGTTCCTTCTGGGCTGCGCCGTACTGCCGGCGGGCTTTCTCTGCATCTGGCAGTATCTGGTTCTGTTTAGCAACAGCTTTGGCCAATCGGCGGAGGAAATGTTACAGGAGCTGGACGAGAACTTTGTGGATACCTCCTCCGGCATGGCGCTGCGCCTGCTTTGGGGGACTGAGCTGGTGGGGGTGCTGGTGATGTACCTGCGCTCGCTGCTGCTGCCGGTGTACACCCTGGCGCTCCAGGGCTGGCGGGAGAAGGAGCGGCGGAACCTGGGCCTGTTTCTGGCGGTGGAGCTCACCGCCCTGGTGGAGGCCACCGTGCTGGTGGAGACCGGCTACCGGGCCAACCACGGCAATTTCGACTGGGGCGGCCTGGCCCTATATCCCACCGTGTTTGCCCTGGCCATCGGTCTGCTGCTGCGCATGATGCAGGATATAAACTGGAAAAAGCCTCTGGATATTTTCAAGTGCCTGCTGGGACTGGGAATCCTCCTGGGCCACCTGATGGTCGGGCTCTACTTCCTCTGGTTTTTCAACAGCGGGGGCAGTTACTTCATTTGATTCCCCACGCCCGGCCCTGCCGCCGGTTTCCATACAAGGAGAAGGGAACTGTCCAGATCCGGAGAAAGCAATTCTTAATTTTCGCAGAAAAATTAACAAATGTTATAATTTTTTCTTGTAATCTGCGGCGATAGACTGTATAATGTCGATACAAAGCAGATACTTAAAATATTTCAAATAATTGAAGGCGGGGAACACTATGAGTACCTATAAACGCCGCTTTGGCGACCGGAAGGATGGCCGGCTGGTTCGGTCTCTGCCGGCATTCAACAAGTTTATGCCCTACATCATGCCCACCCGCAATGATGGCTGCAACCAGTATGAGGAGAGTTTTGAAGTTTCCACGCTGGATAAGAACCTCCGCCGGCTGCGGGTGGAGGGCTATAAGGGCATCGGCATTCTCCATTTTTTGATTGCGGCCTATGTCCGCTGCGTGTCCATGCTGCCCGGCGTCAACCGCTTCGTGGCGGGCCGCCGCGTTTACGCCGCCGATAAGATCGCCGTTGTGATGACGGTCAAGCGCAGCTTGAGCCTGGGCGCCAGCGAGACCACCATCAAGGTTTATTTTGAGCCGACGGATACCATCTTTGATGTCTATCGGAAGATGAACGAGAAGATCGAGGAGATCAAGGCCTCGGACGGCAACAACAACACCGAAGAAGTGGCCGAGACCCTGTGCCGTATGCCCCGCTTCCTGCTGCGTTTTGCCCTTGCCATCATCCGTATGCTGGACTACTTCGGCTGGCTGCCGGAGGCGCTGACGGATGCCAGCCCTTTCCACGGCTCCATGATCATTACGGATCTTGGCTCCCTCCGCATTGGGCCCATCTATCACCATATCTATAATTTCGGCACCCTGCCGGTGTTCATCGCCTTCGGCGCCAAGCGGCACGCCTATGAGCTGGATCGCCACGGCAACATGGTGGACAGGAAGTATGTGGACTGCAAGATGGTCATGGATGAGCGCACGGTGGACGGTCACTATTATGCTCAGTTTCTTCAGGCCTACCGCTACCTGTTCCAGCACCCGGAAATCCTGGAGACGCCCCCCTCCAGAGTGGTGGACGACATCTATTGAGGAAAAAGTACAAAAAACAGCCAGTTGGGAAATTGCTTCCCAATTGGCTGTTTTTCATTTTGCTCGGTTCAGCTCTCCGGAATAGGATAGAGCTCCTGGTTGGGACTGACACAGAAGAAGGTAGTGCCCAGGCGGCGATCCTTGTACATGGAGAAGATCTCTCCCTGCTCGTGGTCGGACTGAAAGACCACGCTGGGCGCCATCTGCCGCTCCCCCTGCAGCAGCCGCAAGGCCACATCCACACAGGCCTGGCTGGGCACCAGCGTGGCAAAGGCTGCCGTGCCGGCGCTGCTGTACTGCCCCTTTTGATACACCACGTCGGAGAGCGTATCGGGGAACTCCGGGGAAGCCACCCGGTTCAGAACCACTTCCCCCACGCAGAGCCGGAAATTATCGCTGAGCCAGTCGCTGCCCGCCTCGGCGCAGATCAGCTTTGCCAGCAGATACAGGTCATCGAAGCTGATTTTGGTTTCTTCGCTGCCCTTCTGGTCGATGATCTCGTTGCGGTACTGCTCTGCCTGCCGGCCTGCTTCCGTGTCACCGGCCACGGCGGCCTTGCTCATCTCCCCCAAATAGTAGGCGGCCATGTCCAGCTCTACGGTTACTGTGCTGCCGCTGAGCAGGTCAAAAATGCTGCCGCCGGGCTTCACCGGTTCCGCTATGACCTCTTCGGCGGTCTCGCCCCCGACCGAACCGGATCCTTCGGATTCGGATTCCGGCACTTCGACATCTCCGGTCACGACGGCCGCAGGCTCCGTAGGCTCGGCCTCCTGCGCCCCGGCGGCCATGGCCTGCACCGGCAGGGCATCCATCAGCAGCAGCGCGGCCAGCAGAGCCAACAGTTTTTTCATGTTCATTGCTGCACCTCCCTTGTCAAACAATACTGTGGGTTTTGAGTAAGAGGAGACAGCCGGAAGCTGCCTGCCTCACTTGACCACAAGTATACGCAAGGGTGGCGGAGAAGCCTGTCAAATCCTGTTGGGAAATAAATAAGAAGGCGGCGGCCAAAGAATATTCTTCATTTTATGTTTATAAATTCTTGCCGGTTTGTTCATTACAAGGTCATAAATACAGGTTATAGTAAAACACGTCAACAGGAGCGATCAAGGAAACGCTGAATCTATCGTCAGCGGCAATATTCGGAAAATTGCTCTTGCCGATGCAACCGCCGTTTACACAAACAAAGAGGTCATGCTGGATGTTCGTACCCGGAGATAATGATGTTATAAGTTCTGAAGAGACCTATAAAACCGGTGAGGCTCAGACGGACAGGGTGAATGGGGAGTACCATTACAAAAATGGCTATACCCAGAAGATCTATTCCGATGCCCACTATGTCCGGGAAGAAGACAGCACTGTCCCGCCCAGGTACTATACGCCCCCGGAGAAACAAGCCAGGGAGCCGAAGGAGCCAAGGCCGGCCAAAGAGACCGGACGCCGGGTGGGGGCCTTTGCCAAAGGACTTTGCCTCTGCCTGGTTTGCGCCCTGCTGGGCGGTTTGAGCGGCGCGGCATTCACCGCCTCCCGAATGACGGGGCGGATCGAAGCCCTGGAGCAAAGCGTTACCCAACTGCAAGCGGAGCCTGCCGTTGCGCCGGGAAATCCCCTGGCAGCAGGTGCTGCCGCCGCGCAGGACGAAATTTCTGCCGCTGCGGTATATGACATCGCCTGCCAGCAGGTGGTGGGTATCAACAGCGAGGTTAATTATACCAATTTCCTGGGCTTGACCAGTTCCTCCGCCGTGAGCGGCTCCGGCTTTATCGTCTCCGAAAACGGGTATATCATCACCAACTACCATGTGATCGAATATGCCTATACCGGCGGGCAGGATGTCACGGTGATTCTCCATGACGGCACCCGCTATAACGCCAGCATTGTTGGCGTGGAGGAGAGCAACGATATTGCGGTTTTGAAGATAGATGCCGCAAACCTCTCTGTCGCTGCCTTTGGCGACAGCGACAGTCTCAGCGTAGGCGACACGGTCTACGCCGTGGGCAACCCCCTGGGCGGGCTGGAATTCTCCATGAGTACCGGCCATGTCAGCGCCCTTGACCGGGCCATTAAAACCGGGGGAAGCAGCGATTCCATCAGCATGTTCCAGATCGATGCCGCTGTCAACTCCGGCAACTCCGGCGGCCCGGTGTATAACGCCAGGGGCGAAGTGGTGGGTGTAGTGACCGCAAAATACAGCGACACCGGCGTGGAGGGCATTGGCTTTGCCATTCCCATCAACGATGCCTCCGGCATCGCCCACGACCTGGTGACCAGGGGCTATGTTACCGGTAAGGCTTGTCTGGGCGTAAAACTGGATGGGCGCTACAATTCCCTGTACAGCCAGTATTACGGTATGCCCCTGGGGGCCTATGTCTACTCGGTGGAACCCCAAAGCAGCGCCGAGGCGGCGGGCCTTCAGCCCGGCGATATCATTACCGGCCTTGACGACATGGAGATCAGCAGCTACAGCGACCTTCGCACGGCGGTGAGACATTTCTCCGCCGGGGATACGGCAGAGCTTAGTCTCTACCGCGCAGGCGAAAACATAACGCTCAGCGTTACCTTTGGCGAACTCAAGCCGGATTCGACCTCTGACAGTCCGGCCAAGGTGACACCCGCTGCCTGAGAACCATCTTTAATTTGCTACTTTTCTACTCCTATAAATCCTCTCTTTTCTCCCAAACGAAGGGCCGCACAGTTCGCTGTGCGGTTCTTTGTTTTGCAAAAAACCGGTTTGAACAGGACAGAGAAACAAATACTACAAATGAAATAAATACGATGAATACAGGAGGAAACAATATGTGTACCGCAGCAACTTATAAGACCCGGGACTTTTACTTTGGCCGAACCCTGGACAATGATTTTTCCTATGGCGATGAGGTGGCCGTCACACCCCGCAAATATCCCTTCCATTTCCGCTGCATGGGCAGCATGGATTGCCACTATGCCATGATCGGCATGGCCCATGTTGCCGGGGATTGCCCCCTGTACTACGATGCGGTCAACGAGAAGGGTTTGGGCATGGCCGGACTCAATTTTGTAGGCAACGCCCACTATGAACCGGTGCAGCCAGGAAAGGACAATCTGGCCCAGTTTGAGCTGATCCCCTGGATCCTGGGACAGTGCGCCACGGTGAAGGAAGCCAGGGCGCTGATCGCCCGGCTCAATGTGTCGGATATTCCTTTCAGTGAGGATCTGCCCCTGGCACAGCTCCACTGGATCATTGCCGACAGGGAGGAGGTCATCACCCTGGAAGCGGTGGCGGACGGCATCCATGTCTATGATAACCCTGCCGGGGTGCTGACCAATAACCCGCCCTTTCCCCAGCAGCTGTTTCAGCTGAACAATTACATGCACCTGTCCCCCAAGGCACCGGAAAATCACTTCTCGGAGAAGCTGGCGCTGGGCTGCTACAGCCGTGGCATGGGCGCCCTAGGCCTGCCCGGGGATCTGTCTTCCCAGTCCCGCTTTGTGCGGGCGGCGTTCACACGCCTCAATTCCGTCTCCGGGGATTCGGAGCAGGAGAGCGTCAGCCAGTTTTTCCATATCCTGGGCGCCGTGGATCAGCAGCGGGGCTGCTGCGTGCTGGATAACGGGGCGTATGAGATCACGATCTATACCTCCTGCTGCAATGTGGATAAAGGGATTTATTATTACACCACCTATGAAAACCATCAGATCTCCGCTGTGGATATGCACCATGAAGATCTGGAGGGCAGCGCCCTGATCCGCTATCCCCTGGTTCAGGGGGAGCAGATTTACCGGCAGAATTAAAAAGCAGTCTGGAGCACTTGGCTCCAGACTGCTCAGCTTGTCGAATTGCCGAAAAAGTCCCTGCCGGATTTTTTCAGCTTCCGATATAGATATAAGTCTCGGTATCGATGTGACCATCATGATTGGTGCCCGGGGGATTGTTGGGCACGGTGTAATCATAATAGAGATCATCCCCCGCCAGGGAAAGGGAGGTCAGCCGGTAGGAATTGGAATAGGTGACGGTGGCGGTGCTGCCCTGCAGCCCGGAGCTGCTGCTGTCCAGCCAGGCCAGCCGGGTGCGGGTGAGGTAATATTCCCCCTCACAGCAGTGCAGCGTATGGCAGAGGAAACCGGCATCCAGGCAGACTTGGTATATGGCCAGGCTGCGGTTGCCGCCGGTATCCGGGCTGCTCAGGAAATCCGCCAGCAGCTCCTGGTTGACCATGGGTACTTTCCGGTTGATATCGGCGGCCACATAGCCCTCGTCCTCCAGCAGGGCAAGGATCCTTTCGGCGTCCTGGCTGCCCAGAAGGAAACCGCCGCCGGAATATAAGCTGTTGTACAGCGCCTGATACAGTTCGGCAACTTCGTAAGCCTCCCGGGCCGCTGTCACGGCGTATTCCTCTATGGCTGACGGCAGGGTGGCTTCCTCACTTTCCGGTGCAGGCGGGGCGGAGGCCTCCGGCACGGGCTGCGCAAGGCCAGAAGGATCGGGCACTGTGTCCGCCAGGGCCGGGGAAAAAGCGGCGGATGGCGGCTCCCGCCGGGCGTGAATGGCGCCCAAAGCCCGGAACATAAGGAAAAGCAGCAGGCACAGCACCAGCAGGAGAAGGACAAGGGGCAGGACAATGCTCTGAAAGCGGTTTCGCAAAGCGTACACCTCCTTAACGAAGAGAAGAATACCATATCCCAACCATCAAGTCAAACCGGAGCCATCAGCGTAACAGAAATTTGACAGATAATAAATAATACTTGAAAAAACAACGGATGCGGGTTAAACTGTTGACAGTAGATAGGAAAAGGAGGAGTACACATGAAATGCCCCCGCTGCGGAAGCGAGCTGTCTACCGACGCTCACCGCAAGTATAACCTGCAGATGTGCTACAACTGCGGCTACATGGAAGGCCGTTACTTTGGCGGCGATGCCAAGAAGGGCTTTACCAATTTTGAGCACATGAAGACCCTGAACATGAACGAGCTGGCCGTCTTTCTCTCCGATGGGATCGGTGTGGATAAGGCCAAGGTAAGCGCCTGGCTCTGCGACGTACATAATACCTGAGCCGGAACGAAACAGCCGCCCCCTGCATTTTGCAAGGGGCGGCTGTTTCGTTTATTTGTTCAGTGTTCCGGCAAAGGACCCGTCAGAAAAGGGAAGTGAAGGCCGTCACCCCCGGGTTCTGGCACCCCTCGGAGTAGATGATCACCGTCCGGGCCTTTGCGCGAAATCCCTGGATTCTGCGCAGTACCACCCCGTTTAAGCCCCACCTTGCCATACTCCTCGGCACAATGCTGATCCCCAGCCCGGACCGAATGATCAGCGTCAGACTGTAAAAGTCATCCGCGTAAATCCGCTTATTGTTGCCCAGCCCCATGTTGAAATACATTCCGGCGATCTGGCTGGCGGAAGACCGATTATCCTGCGCCCGGTTCACAACAATGGGGATCCCTTTCAGGTCCCTGGCCTTGATGACCTTTTGCTTTGCGAGGGGATGCTCTGCGCTGATCATCAGCATACAGGGCTCCGTGGACGTGACCCTGCCCATAAGACCGGGACTGAGCTCAACACCGAAGCTGCACAGCACAGCCAGATCCAGCTTCCCCAAAACCAGCTCTTTGATCACGCTGGAGTTGCTCCCCAAAGAAAAACTTATCTCTGCCTTGGGGAATTTTTTGTGGTATTCCCGAACCTGATCGGCAATGCTCCAAAGCTCATAGGCTCCCACATAACCGATCCGCAGGTCCGTTTCCTGGCCCGAGGCGATTTTTTCCGCCAGAGCAACGGCATTGTTGTATTGCGTGCTTATCTTCTCGCAGCGCCGGTAAAAGGCTTCTCCTGCCGGGGTGAGCTGCACCCCCCGCTTGCTTCGGATAAACAATTCAAAGCCCAGCTCCTGCTCGAGCTGCTTGATTTGCTGGCTTATGGCGGTTTGCGAAATGCAAAGCTCCTCTGCGGCCTTGGTAAAGTTCAGGTTTCTTGCCGCGGCGATAAAAACGGGTAAACGGTGGATGCTCATAACGGACCTCCTTCGCCTGTAAATTCATGTCTAAGATAATTGAATTTTATCATAAGTACAACTCATGTCAAGATATTAAAATAATATTAGACAAAAAACTGGCAAAGGTATAAATTAGTGTTAATTGATAACATGCAACAATAGCAAGTGGCATGATTTGTGGAAGATAAACAAACGGTGCCTTGCGGTTTTGTTGCCATGTCACAAAGGAAGGAAGAAAATCTTCTCAGAAATATGATTACAGGAGGATGGTAAAATGGCAAAATTTAATCCCGGAACTTACGAGGGCAGCGGCCGCGGCTATGGCGGCAAGCTCTTCGCAAGTGTAACCGTGTCTGAGGATCGCATCGAGCAGGTGAAGATCACCCAGCACAAGGAATACAGGGGCATCGGCTGGGGCCTGAACACAACCCCCATGGAGCTGTACCCCGGACTGATCGTGGAATATCAGTCTCTGAATATCCCCACCGTGGTAGGCGCGGACCTGACGGCTGCCGCCATTCTGGAGGCCGTCGCGGCCGCATTGAAGGCTGCCGGCGCCAGCAAGGAGACCCTGGCGGAGATCAAAGCCGCCCCCGGCCCCAAGGCCCCGGACTATAAGGACGAGGTAAGAACCCTTGACGTGGTGGTCTGCGGCGCCGGCGCCGGCGGGCTTGCCGCCGCCATCGAGGCAAAGCTTGCCGGGGCTGAGGTCGTCATCGTTGAAAAGCAGGGGGTCACCGGCGGCTCCACTGCCCGCAGCGGCGGCAAGCTGCTGGGTGCCGGCACCAGGTGGCAGAAGAAGCAGGGCCTCATGGACAGCCCGGAGATGGTGTATGATTACCTGATGGAGGTGGGCAACCGCAACGGCGATTTTATGGACAAGTCCAAAAACCGCTATCTGACCGACCACCTGAACCAGACCCTGGAATGGCTCAACTCCATTGAAGCCACCGTCCTGGGCGACAAGGAGGAAGTGCTGGCCCAGCCCTGGAAGCCGGAGACGGCTCCCGTGGAGAAGGATGGCGTACTGAAGACCCATTATGACGTGCTGGATGTGGAGCCCATCCACGTGAGCCTGCAGCCCTGGCGCGTACATAACTCTCCCGGCGGCGGCGGCCAGACCAATGGTCAGGGCGGCGAGATCTCCACACCCCTCACCCTGTACTATGAGAACGACCTGCATGGCGAGATCATCTATAACACCGCCATGGAAAGCCTGCTCACCGATGAGACCGGAACCGTCACTGGCGTGGTCTGCACCCGGGCCAACGGCGCGAAGCTGACGCTGTATGCCCGCAAGGGCGTCATCCTGGCCACCGGCGGCTATGGCAGGAACAAGGAAATGGTGGCCCGCTACCCGGTAGCCAACTATTTCAGCAACACCCCCAGGGGCAACGTGGGCGAAGGGCTTGTGGCGGCAGAAAAGATCGGTGCCCTCAACTATGAGCATCCTGCCGTTCAGGTGGTTTATACCAGCCTGACCTGCGGCATCGGCATCAATGACGAGTCCGGCCTGATCGTGAACGACCGGGGCGAGCGCGTTGTGAACGAGTGGAGCTATCAGTACACCGTCAGCGACGCCATTGCCAGAAGCGGCAGCAACTGCGGCTGGTACATCACCAGCGGCAAGGAGCCTTACAGCGGCGTGCAGTTCGGCTATAAGAGCGCCGTGGCCAAAAAGTCCAAGGATCCCTGCTCTGACAGCATTGAGGGCCTGGCCCAGAAGATGGGCTGTGACCCGGCGGTGCTCCGCGCCACCTATGACCGCTACCGTGAGATGGTTGCCAAGGGGCATGACGATGATTTCGGCAAGCCTGCGGAGTTCCTCCATCCCATTGAAGGGCCCAAGTTTGCGGCGCTGCGCCTGCATCCCTGCGTCACCGTCACCTTCGGCGGCCTTGAGACGGATATTTCCGCCCGCGTCATGAAGCCGGACGGAAGCGTCATCCCCCACCTGTACGCCGCCGGCGAGGTTGCCGGTACCGGCATGTACGGCACCCAGTATCCCACCTGCGGCACCTCCATTGGCGGCGCCCTGTTCTTTGGCAGGATCGCCGGCCGTGCCGTAACCAACCAGGCTCTGCTGTGAGCCCCTTGGCACCGGGAAAATCGGAACAAAAATTTTAAACGATAGAACAACAGAAGAAGGGAGTAAACAAAAATGCGTTTTGAAGGTAAAGTTGCCATCGTAACAGGCGCCAGCTCCGGCATTGGCCGGGCCACGGCGAAGCTGTTTGCTGAGGAGGGCGCAATGGTCGTCGCTGCGGCCCGCCGCATGAGCCGGCTGGAGGAGCTGCGGGATAAGGTGGCAGAATCCGGCGCTCCCGGCCGCATCCTGCCGGTAAAGACCGACGTCCGTGACCCTGCCCAGATCGAGGCCATGTTTGACAAGTGCCTGGAGGAGTTCGGTCACCTGGACATTCTGGTGAACAATGCCGGCGTTCTGGACGGTCAGCTCCCCGTGCACCTCACCGATGACGAAGTGTATGATCTGGTCTATGAGACCAACCAGAAGGCTGTGTTCCTCTGCTGCCGGCGGGCGGTGAAGATCTTCCTGGAGCAGGGCACGCCCGCCAATATCGTCAACGTGGCCTCCGCCGCCTCCCTCCGGGGCCTGAAGGGCGGCACCATGTACGTCATGACCAAGCACGCGGTTCTGGGCATCACCCGCAACATTTCCGCCTCTTACTTTGAGCGGGGGATCCGCTGCAACTGCATTGAGCCGGCCAACATCCAGACGGATATCAACAAGGCCTCCAAGGAACTGGGCCTGGGCGTTCTGGAGTGGAAGCTGCGTGCAGGAAACGCCGCCCCCATGCACACCATCACCAAGCCCGGCGAGAAGAAGCCCATCATGGGCAAGGCGAAGGACTGCGCCAACGCCATCGCCTACCTGGCGGACGATGTGGCGGCCCGCTACATCTCCGGCACGGAAATCAAGGTGGATGCCGGCTGGCTGAATATGTAACACCGACTTATAACGGAAAGGAAGCTTGCAGTATGTCTACCCATTATAAAGATTACTATGGCAATCATTTGCCCTTTGGCCAGTTTCCCCAGTTCGGCGTACTTTCCAGCGTGAAGGTCCTCATGACGGGGACCAACATTGCCGGTCCCTACGCGGCCAGCATGATGGCGGAAATGGGCGCCCAGGTCATCCAGGTGGAAGCGCCCACCATACCCTGCCAGACCCGCGGCAACTACGGCTATTCCCAGGACCACCGCAATATGTACTCCCTCACCCTCAACACCCGCACCAAGAGAGGCAAACAGGTGCTTGAAAAGCTGATTGCCTGGGCCGACATCTGGATCGAGTCCGGCCGCCCCGGCGCCTATGCCAAGAGCGGCCTCAGCGACGAGCATATGTGGAAAATCAACGAGAAGCTGGCCATTGTCCACGTCTCCGGCTACGGCCAGTATGGCCCGGACAAGGATAAGGCAGCCTATGACGTATCCGGCCAGGCCATGGGCGGCTACATGTACATGAACGGCACCAGCCCCACCTCCCCTCCGCTGAAGGTGAACCCCTTCCTGTCCGACTATGCCACCGCCTTCAACGCCTGCATCTGCGCTCTGGCCATTCTCACCAATGCCCGTGCCACCGGCAAGGGCGACAGCGTGGATATCTCCCAGTATGAGACCATGTTCCGTATGCTGGGCAGCTATCCTGCGGAATGGTTCAACAAGGGCTATCCCGCCCCCGGTGAGCCTGTGAAGTACCGCACCGGCAACGTGAGCGACATGGCTGCGGGCTTCTCCTTCTATGACTGCAAGGACGGCGGCACCATCTTCATCGGCATGGTGGGCGCCGGCAACACCAAGAAGGGCTATCCCCTGGTGGGCCTGCCCACCCCCGGTGACGGCACCGATCCTGACTTCCCCGCCGGCATGACCGGCTCCCTCAAGTCCCTGCCCAGAGGGCAGCGTATTGAGGCCGCTATCACCAAGTTCTGCGCAGAGCGCACCGTGGATGAGGTGGAAGCCATCATGACAAAGGCGGGCATCCCCAACCAGAAGGCCTTCGGCCCCGCGGACATTGAGAAGAGCGCCCAGTTCGCCGCCCGCGAAGATATTGCCACCTGGAAGGACAGCATCTTTGGCGACATGAAGGGCGTGGGTATCACCAACAAGTTCAAGAAGAATCCTGCCCAGATCGTTGCCTCCGCACCCACCTTTGGTGAACACAGCCGTGAGATCCTCTCCTTCCTGGGCTACAGCGAGGAAGAGATCGACGATATGTATGCCAAGGGTGAGACGGCCACCATGGACGCGCGGGAGACCGCAGAGCTTTGGCACTTCAAGGATTGGGGCTTCTTCTGGAGACCGGATCAGGCCCAGCAGCTGGAGCTCTGAGTAAAGGCTGACAGAAATCGCATAATCCCAGACAATAAAGGAGCGGCAGCAAACCGAAAGGGGAGCTGCCGCTCCTTTCCTTTACCACATAGTCAAAAAACCATGCTGCGAGGAAATGTGCACACTGGGCGGATGAGGAGAAAATCCTGCTCTTTTGACGGAAGCGGAAAGGTTGCACCCGTAGGGGCGGCCATCGGCCGTCCGCCTGTTTCGTCTGGCGTAAATAGCGGACGAGCGATGCTCGCCCCTACGGCAGCAACCTCGCTTCACCACCCGTAGAGGGCGATGCCCATACCGCCTCGAATATCTCATCAGTCAGCCTGCGGATCTTAAGGGAAAGCCTTTGACAAGGCATAACAAAACACCGGGGCGCTGCTTTCGCAGGCCCCGGTGGGTTTTTATGCCTTGTTTCTGTTATTTTGTAAAAGACTTAGATCTTCATGCAGACGTCCCATGCGCGCCAGATAACGGTACGCAGGTTGCCGATGGCCACGCAGTCGCCCACGCGGTAGGCCTTGCTGCTCTTGCCGCCCACGGGGGTGGGAACAAAGCCAATGCCGTTGACAACGTTGTCGCAGGCCACCTCGAAGGTGTCGCCGGTCTTTACGTTCTTCACGGTGACGGAGCCGTCCCGGATGGCGGTGACGGTGGACTCCAGATACACGGGCACCTTGTGGTACTCCATAGCGTCACGCAGGAAGGAGGTATTGGCAAGGCAGGTAGCCTGGGCGTTGACCAGGTCGTTGGCATACTCCACGATGATGGGGTGCTTGCCCTCGAGAATCAGGTCGTAAGCCGCCTCGCAGGAGGACTGGCCGCCGCCGATGAACAGAACCTTGTCGCCCACAGGGGCCTTCTCCTTCAGCAGCTGGGTGAAGGTCATGCACTTTTCAAAGCCGGGGATCATGGGCATGGTTCTGGGAACGGAACCGGAAGCCACGATGATATCATCGAAGCCGCGGAGAGTGCCCAGATCGGTAACTTCGGTGTTGAAGTGGACTTCCACGCCGGCCTTCTCGATCTCCCGCTTGTACCAGCGGAGCAGCTCCTTATCGTTCTCTTTGAAGCTCATGGCGGAGGCGGTGAGGAACAGGCCGCCCAGCTCGTTGCTCTTCTCGAAGATCACAGGGGTATGGCCGCGCTGCAGCAGAACCAGAGCGCATTCCATGCCGCCGACGCCGCCGCCGATAATGGCAACCTTCTTGGGCTTCTTGGTGGGCACGATCTTGTACTTATTGTGCTGCATGGTGGTGGGGTTCAGGGCGCAGCGGGCAAGATGCAGGGAGTCATCCAGACGCTGCATGTTGGAAGTGCCCTTGGCCTTGGAGAAGTTGAAGCAGCCGTTGTGGCAGCGGATGCAGGGCTTGATCTCGTCCTGACGGCCTTCCATGATCTTATGAACCCACTCATGGTCAACCAGATTCTGACGGGCGATGGCCACGGCATCGATGGTGCCGGCCTCGATCTCCTCAGCAGCCTTGACAGGATCCATACGGCCTGCGCAGACCACGGGCTTATCGGTGAACTTCTTGATGTGCTTTACATACTCCAGGTTGCAGTTGTCGGGCATGTACTGTGGCGGATGTGCCCAGTACCAGGCATCGTAGGTGCCGTTGTCGCAGTTGAACATGTCGTAGCCGGCATCGCCCAGGTACTTGACGGCCCGCTCGGACTCTTCCATGTCACGGCCCCACTCCTCAAAGTCGGTCTCATAAGGCATTGCGCCCTTGCCCCAGGCCTTGGTCTTGGAGACCACGGAGTAACGCAGGGACACGGGGAAGTCAGCACCGGCCTGCTTCTTGATCTCCTGTACGATCTCAACGGGGAAGCGGAAGCGGTTCTCAAAGGAGCCGCCGTACTGGTCGGTACGGTAGTTCCAGTTGGACATGGTGAACTGGTCAAGCAGGTAGCCTTCATGGACAGCATGGATCTCAACGCCGTCAACACCGGCCTCTCTCAGGCGCTTGGCGGTCTTACCGAAGGCAACCACCATATCCTGGATCTCAGCCACGGTGAGGGGACGGGAGGTCACGTCCTCAGCCCAGCGGTTGGGGGTGGCGGAGGCGGAGGCACAGCAGTACTGCACGTCCACAATGGGGCTGGCCAGCTTGTTGAGCACGTCGTTCTTTGCCAGGGTGGTCATCCAGCCATTGATGGCCATGGAGCGGCCCATGCCTGCGGCCAACTGAATGAACAGCTTGGCACCGGTTTTATGGAATTCTACCATGTACTCCTTCAGCTGCTTGAACATCTGGTCGTTCTGATACAGCCACTTTCTGCCGGGGATGCCCAGCTGGTCTCTGACACACTGCATGCCGGGCAGGATCAGGCCCACGCCGTCCTGCGCTCTGTTGAGCAGGAAGTAAGCGGCTTCCTTATCGAAATGGTTCGGCTCCAGCCAGCCGAAAAGGGAAGTGCCGCCCATGGAGCACTGGACGATGCGGTTCTTTATTTCCACATTGCCAATTTTCCAGGGAGTAAATAGAGGCTGATACTTTGCGTCCATAAAATCTTCCTTTCTGATTCTTGTTGGTATTATTTAACGGAGACGGCGCCGCAGCGCACATCCGGTCGTCACGAAAAAAACCCTGCGGAACGCTTGTCAACATTATAGCACAACATTACACAATTAGCAATCGCTTTCCTATAGGAAATTTGGCACAATTGCCTTACAAAAAAGGGAAAAGTGTATAAACAGAAGGAGAAAACACGCCATGGACAAGCGAGAACGCAGCCAATGGCTGCCGGGAACGGCCGGGAAAAAAGCCGCCGGCGGCTCTTGACAAATACCCGCAGGGGGTATATTATAAACCCAAATTCTACGGGCATACTGAAAGAGAGGAAGAAAAAATGGAAAACTGCGAATATTGCCAGGGGCGAACCAAGCAACGCAGCGAGGAAGAATATAAAAGCCTCGTGAACCGGCTCAGCCGGATCGAGGGGCAGATCCGGGGCATCCGGGGGATGGTGGAGAAAAACGCATACTGCATTGACATCCTGACCCAGGCCTCGGCGGCTTCGGCGGCGCTGAACGCTTTCAGCCGGGAGCTGCTCTCCGCCCATATCCGCACCTGCGTGGCCCGGGATATCCGGGAGGGAAAGAATGAGACCATTGAAGAGCTGGTCAACACCCTGCAGAAAATGATGAGATAAGGATGCTGCGTATGGAACAATATAATGTAACCGGCATGAGCTGCGCCGCCTGCTCCGCCCGGGTGGAAAAGGCGGTTTCCGCCCTGCCGGGGGTGGAAAGCTGCGCGGTGAATCTACTGACCAATTCCATGGCCGTGGAGGGCAGTGCCGGCCGGGATGAGATCGTCCGGGCGGTGGAGGCCGCAGGCTACGGCGCCAGCCCCAAAGGGGAGGAGGCCGGGAAGAAGGCAGAGGAGGAGCAGACCCTGGCAGATCATGACACGCCGGTGCTGAAGCGGCGGTTGTTCAGTTCCCTTGGCTTCTTGCTGGTGCTGATGTATCTCTCCATGGGCCACGGCATGTGGGGCTGGCCGGCGCCGAAGCTGCTGGCGGAAAGTCCCCTGGCCTTTGCCCTGGCCCAGCTGCTGCTGACCGGCATCGTCATGGTCATCAACCAGAAGTTTTTCATCAGCGGCTTCAAGGGCATGCTGCACCGCGCCCCCAATATGGACAGCCTGGTGGCTCTGGGCGCCGGGGCAGCCTTTGTCTATAGCTGCTGGGCGATGTTCCGCATGTGTGCCCAGCCGGAGATGGCGGAGCATCTGGTGCATGAGCTGTATTTTGAATCTGCCGCCATGATCCTGACCCTGATCACCGTGGGCAAGATGCTGGAAGCCCGGAGCAAGGGAAAAACCACCGACGCCATCCGGGGCCTGATGAACCTGGCCCCCCAGACGGCGACAATCATTGAAAACGGGCAGGAACGGCAGATCCCGGTGGAGGAACTGAAAAAGGGCGATATTTTCGCTGTCCGGCCCGGGGAGAGCATCCCCGTGGACGGCGTGATCCTGGAGGGCGAAAGCAGTGTGGATGAATCCGCCCTCACCGGGGAGAGCATCCCCGTGGATAAGGCAGCCGGGGATCGGGTCTCCGCCGCCACGGTGAATCAGGCGGGCTATATCCGCTGTGAGGCCCTGCGGGTGGGGGAGGATACCACCCTCAGCCAGATCATCCGCATGGTCAGCGACGCAGCGGCCACCAAGGCCCCCATCGCCAAAGTGGCGGATCGGGTGTCCGGCGTGTTCGTCCCGGCGGTGATCGCCATCGCCCTGGTGACTACAGTGGTGTGGCTGCTGTTGGGCCGGGAAGTAGGCTTCGCCCTGGCAAGGGGCATCTCCGTGCTGGTGATCAGCTGCCCCTGCGCCCTGGGTCTGGCCACGCCGGTGGCTATCATGGTGGGCAGCGGCCTGGGCGCCCGGCACGGCGTCCTGTTCAAAACCGCTGCCTCCCTGGAAGTCACCGGTCAGGTGGAAACGGTGGTGCTGGATAAAACCGGCACCATCACCGCCGGTGCGCCGGAGATCACCGACTTGTTCCCTGCGGAGGGCGTCACGGCCCGGGAGCTGCTGACTTTTGCTGCCAGTCTGGAAAGCCGCAGTGAGCACCCCCTGGCCAAGGCCATTCTGGCCGGGGCGGAGAAGGAGGAACTGGCCCTTACGGAGGCCCGGGACTTCCAGGCCCTGCCCGGCAACGGGCTGAGGGCCACGGTGGCGGGCGCTGCCGCCGCCGGGGGCAATCTGGACTTCATCAGCGGCCTTACTCAGGTAAGCCCTGCCATGAAAACCCGGGCGGCGGAGCTGGCTGCCCAGGGAAAGACCCCCCTGTTCTTTGCCAGGGATGGGCAGCTGCTGGGCCTCATCGCCGTGGCGGATGTAATTAAGCCCGACAGCCCGGAAGCCATCGGCCAGTTAAAGAACATGGGCATCCAGGTGGTGATGCTCACCGGCGATAACCAGCGCACGGCGGAAGCTATCGGCCGGCAGGCGGGGGTGGATCGGGTCATCGCCGGGGTCATGCCCGACGGCAAGGAGGCGGTGATCCGCCAGCTGTGTCAGGCGGGGAAAACCGCCATGGTGGGCGACGGCATCAACGATGCCCCGGCCCTGAAGCGGGCGGATGTGGGCATTGCTATCGGCGCCGGGGCGGACATTGCCGTGGATGCGGCGGACGTGGTGCTGATGAAGGGGAGTCTTCTGGATGTCTGCGCCGCCATCCGCCTCAGCCGCGCTACCCTGCGCAATATTCACCAGAACCTGTTCTGGGCCTTCTTCTATAATACTGTGGGTATCCCCATCGCCGCCGGGGCTTTGGTGGGCCTGGGCATCAGCCTGAACCCCATGCTGGCCGCCGCTGCCATGAGTCTCAGCAGCTTCTGCGTGGTCACCAACGCCCTGCGGCTGAATCTGGTGGATATTGAAAACCCGAAAAAGGATCACAGGAGAAGGCACAAAAAACAGTCAATAACCAATGAAAATAAGGAGGAAAAAACCATGACCAGAACCATGACCATTGAAGGCATGATGTGCACCCACTGCGAGGGCCGGGTGAAAAAGACCCTGGAGGCCATTCCCGGTGTCCAGAGCGCCCAGGTCAGCCACACTGCCGGCACCGCCGTTGTCACGGTGGAAAACGTCAGCGACGAGAGCTTAAAGACCGCCGTGGTGGATCAGGGCTACGCTGTGACAGACATCCGCTGAACCGAAAAATGAGCGAAAAAACAGGGCGCTGTCCGTATGGACAGCGCCCTCAGCTTGTCAAAAAAGTCCAAATAGGACTTTTTTGACAAGCTGGACAAAGTCATTTTGACTTTGTCAACGGCTTATTTTCCAGCTGCCATTTTGTAGGCAAAGACGATCATCAAAAGGCTCAAAGCCGCTGCGGTGCCCACCAGTGCGGCCTCAAAGCTGAAGGGCAGCACCTTCCGCAGCAGGAACACCGTGCCCAGGGCCGCAACATCCACCAGCATCCGGAGAAAGTTGGAAGCCAGCATCAGCTTGTCATTGCCCTTGTCCAGGGCCTTTTTGGTAATAAACCCATTCAGCAGCGCGGCCAGACTGCCCCAGACGAGGCCCGCCACAGCGCCGATCAGATACTTCATAGCGCACTCCTTGATAAAATGAGATTTTAAAAATTTTACCACAGTTTTCCTTGCTTGCCAAGCCTTTTATCATGCAGCATTTGCCTTGTTTATTCTTTTTCCCGCCGCAGATAATAGAGCTGTAAGGCTTTACAATAAAAGAAAGGAAGCGAAAGCATGAGCCCCAAAGAACTGCTCTATATTGAGGACGCACTGGGCCACACCCAGTTTCTGATGAACCAGTGCCGCGATGCCGCCAATCAGCTTACCGACCCGGCCTTGAAGCAGCAGGCCCAGCAGCTTGTGAACAGCAACCAGAAACTCTTTACCGAGTTTTATAACCTGGTTTAAGGAGGAGAGGCAATGAACGACAAAGAGATCATGGAGGGAATCCTCCTTACCACCAAGGGCGTCTGCGACCTGTATATGCACGGCACTATCGAGTCCAGCACCCCCAAGGTTCACCAGGCCTTCAACACGGCCCTGAACGATGCTCTGTGTATGCAGAGCGGCATCTATAAGCAGATGAGCGACCACGGCTGGTATACCACCGAGCAGGCCCAGCAGCAGAAGCTCCAGCAGGTCAAGCAGAAATACTCTACCATGCAGTAAATCTCATGCCGCCCCGAGCCAAAGGCCGGGGCGGCTTTTTTTGCACCTTTAGTTACGCCTTTAAGAATTTTTAAGATTCTTAAGCAAGGTTTAAGATTCTTCCCGAATTTTTTGTGATATACTTTCGGCAGTGATTCAAAAATCAGGAGGAAGAACAATGAAGCGAAACATAAAACGCGGCCTTTCCCTGCTGCTGGTCGTATGCCTGGCCTTGAGCCTGTGCGCCTGCGGCAAGGGCGGCGACAGCAGCCAGACGAAGTCCACCGGCAGCCAGGCCACTCCTGCTCCGGACTTTGTCTATGCGGCGGAATATAAAGAGATCCAAAGCGAAGGCAGCACCGACTATTCCCCGGAGCTGATTTGTGAGGACGGCTTTATCCTCAGTTACCGGGAGAAGGTGGGGGAACGGCCCATCCCCCAGGGCGTGACCCCGGAGTATGAGGGCCAGTATGACATCATGGAGCCCCGCCTGGCCATGGGCGGCCTGGACGGCAGCATCACGCCACTGACCGCCTATACCCCCGTGGAGCCGGAGATCGACGGCGAGGGCAAGCGGGACTTCCAGGTCAGCCAGAGCATCCCCAAGGTGTTCCAGGATGAGAAGGGCAATTTCGCCCTGCTGGAGAGCGTCTATTGCTCCTGGTCTGAGGCCCCGGAGGACATGAAGGCCGATGATCCGGATTACTTCAACTATGTGCAGAGCGACAGCGCCTACTACTTCCGCACCCTGGACAAGACCGGCGCGGAGCTGAGCCGGGGCCGGCTGGAACTTACGGACCCGGACAGCTTCTACGCCTACAACGCCCAGCTGGATGAGCAGGGCAATCTGGTGGCGGCCCGGGAGGGCGGCATCCTGGCCTTCAAGCCGGACGGCAGCCTGGCCTATCAGATCGATTTCGATGGCTGGATCTACTCCATGGCCAAGCTGAAGGATGGCCGGGTGGGCGTCTACGCCTATGACATGGCGGAGAGCGACTACACCAAGGCCATAGCCCTGCACATCATTGACAGCACTGCCGGCAGCTTTGAAGGCAAGAGCTATCCTCTGGATCGGGATGTGTATGAGGTGATCTCCGGCGGCGGGGATTACGACCTGTACTACAGTTCCGGTACCCATTTCTTTGGCTACAAGCTGGCAGAAGAGAGCGCGGAAATGCTCTTCGACTGGATCAGCTGTGATGTCAACAGCAATGCCCTGCAATTGATCTCCGTCCGGGAGGACGGCACGGTGGAGGGCTTTATCTCCAACTATGATGAGGCCACCGAGGAGGCCAGCTTTGAATATGTCACTGTCTCCAAGGTGCCCTATGACTCCGTGCCCCAGAAGGACAGCCTGAGCATGGCGGTGATGTACCTGGATTACCGCACCCAGAACGCTGTTATCGACTTCAACCGCTCCAATGACAAATACCGTATCGATGTGCGGGATTACTCCGAGTACAACACGCCTGACGACTATTCCGCCGGGCTCACCAAGCTGACCACGGAGATCATGGCCGGCAACATGCCGGATATTCTCTCCGTTTCCCAGGAAATTCCCTACCGCCAGCTGGCGGCCAAGGGCCTGCTGGAGGATCTTTACCCCTATATGGACGCTGACGGGCAGCTGAACCGAGGGGACTTCTTCCCCCACGTGATTTCCGCCATGGAGCTGGACGGCAAGCTCTACGCCGCCTGCGCCGGCTTTTCGGTGAACACCGCCGTGGGCGCCAGCAGCGTGGTGGGGGACACCCCGGGCTGGACCTATGACGATTATTACGCCGCTCTGGCCACCATGCCGGAGGGCTGTGAGGGCTTTGATCTGGGCATCGACCGGGATACCATGCTGGAGGTCAGCCTGGCCCTGGATCTGACCGACTATGTGGATTGGTCTGCCGGTACCTGCTCCTTTGACAGCGAGGGCTTTGTCAAGGTGCTGGACTTCTGCAAGCAGTTCCCGGACGCCTCCTATTATGAAAACTATGAGTACACTGCCGAGGACAACCCGGACACCCGGGTGGCCGAGGGCAAACAGATGCTCTGCGTGGCCACCTTCACCAGCACCGACTTTTTCTACAAGGATTATGACAAAATATTCGGCGGTCAGGCCACCTGCATCGGCTTCCCCACCAACAACGGCGTGGGCAATACCCTGGCCATGCTGGAGAGCTACGCCATGAGCAGCACCTGCCACAATAAGGAGGCCGCCTGGCAGTTCCTGCGGGGCTTCCTTACCGAGGAATACCAGCTGGAGGGCTATTACCTGCCCACCAATCAGAAGGCCTTTGAAAAGCAGCTGGCAAAGGCCATGGAGGTGGAGTATGAGCAGGATGTCAACGGCAATTACCGGCTGGACGAAAATGGGGAGCGCATCCCCGTCTCCCGCGGCTCCGTCTCTGACGGCACCGGTGTCTATGAGATTTATGCCACCACGCCCCGACAGGCCCAGATGCTGCGGGATGTGATCGCCTCCGCCACCAAGATGATGGACTATGACACCAGCATCATCAACATTGTCAAGGAGGAGGCCGCCGCCTATTTTGCCGGCCAGAAGACCGCCCAGGAGGTCTGCAAGCTGATCCAGAGCAAGGTCAATATTTATATCAACGAACAGAAGTAATATGCAGGAAGCCGGCTCCACAAAAGAGCCGGCTTCTTTTGTTTGTCCACAGGCTCGCCCCTGCGGGGGAGAGCTGTCAGCGGCAGGCTGACTGAGAGGGGGGGAGTAGCAGGAAAAAATGAATCTTGGCAAAGGAACGAACCTCTCAGTCTTTTGCTGCGCAAAAGCCAGCTCCCCTTGGAAAGGGGAGCCTTTTCCCTCTCAGCCCAGTGTGCGCACTGGGCTGTTCCCCCGGAGGGGGGAGCCTATATACAGCGAGCTTCACACCCCCAATCGACCCAGAGCCCAACGGAGTGGGTCTGGGGCGAAAAGGAAGAATGGGCCTATAGATATGGAGTTTTCGCAGCTCTTACGCAAGCTGCGGAAACGGAATGGAATCGGCCCATTCTGACGTCAGTTGAAGCTCAGCCAGTCGTCATCGCCGGGGGTGGGGTCGGGCATCGCGATAGGCACCGTGGTTACCTGAGGCGCTGCCGGGGCAGTGATTTCCGGTTCTGCCGGGGGTTCCGGCTCCGGCTGGGTTTCCACCACCGAAACCGGCTTTGGCGCCGTCTCCTGCTTATCCAGCTGATAGTAATAGGCCCCGTTGAGCACCGTGGTGCAGCAGGCCGCACCGTTGTGAAGATAGACCAGATCCAGCTTGCCCTCCGTCACAGGGGTGGTGTAGGGGTTAATGGTGCTGTTCACCATCTCCAGCCAGTCATAGAGGTTCAGGAAGGTATAGCTCAGGGAATGTACCTCCTGGGGGGTGTTGGGGGCGGTATAGAAATTGATGTCCTCCGGGGAGCAAAGCAGGGCCTGCCGGATGAAGTAGGCAATGTTGGCGGCGGAGAGATTGGTGTCCATGCTCTCGGCCAGGATTTTCGCCACCTTGCCTGCGTTGGGAATGTTGCCCAGGCTGATGAACTGCTCCGCCGCAGCCTTCAGGAAATTATGCTGCACCTCGATCCGCTCCAGATCGCCGTTGATGTAGCCCTTGCGGTAGCGGCAAAGCCCGATGGCATCCTCCCCGTTCAAAAGCTGGTAGCCCGGCTGCAAATGAATCACCGGCCCGTCGTCGTAGTCCATGGCCTGGGGCACATCAAAATACACCCCGCCCATAGCGTCCACCACCTGGACAATGGCATCCAGATCGATCACCGCGTAGCAGTCCACGTCAAAGCCGGTGAGCTTTTTCACATGGCTGCGCAGGGCATCGATGCCGTTGCCGCCGTTGAGACGGCTGCCCCAGTAGACCCCGTTCAGCTTCCGGTTGTCCCACTCCACATTGATGATGGTGTCCCGGGGGATGCTGACAAAGTCCAGCTTGTGGCGCACTGTGTCCAGCTTGCCCACCATGATGGTGTCGGTGTTGCCGGTGCCGTCGTCGTTCCCTGCCAGCAGGACGGTGTAAACGCCGTCCTTGCGCTGGGTGTCAAAGGGTGTGCCCCTGTCCTCCTGGGCCTTGGTTCCGGCAGCGGTAGGGCTGGGGCTTGCCGCCGCCACAGCGGTGGGTACAGGCTGTACCGCTGGCGCCCGTTCCCAGAGCATGTAGGCCCCGGCCATCAGCCCGACAACCAGCACCACAGCCCCCAGCGTAATCCCGGCAATCTTCCAAAGTTTTTTCCTGTCCTTCATAATACTCTCCTAAATATGTTCATCGTTTATTTTCAGAGAAAATTATTGCCCCGGACAGGGAAAAATATACAGAAACAGGCCCCGGATTTCCGGGGCCTGTTTCACTCAATTTTTTAGTTTTTCTTTTTGGGCTTGAAGATCAGCAGCTTACTGAACACATAATTCAGGATGGTCACCAGCACTGCCGCAATGAAGATCTTGGCGATCCAATAGCGCATATGCAGCAGGTTCACCGTCACCATCATGATGATCAGCTCCAGCGCCCAGGTGGACAGGCGGGAGGCGGCGAAGCCGAAGAATTCTTTCAGAACCCTGGGATTGCTGCTGCGGAAGACCCAGCGGCGGTTCAGGGGATAGGCAAAGCAGACCCCGGCCACCCAGCCGATGGTGTTGATGATGTTGTTCTGCATGGTGTCCGCCGGATCCAGGAAGAACTTGGCCAGATAGCAGGCCAGCCAGGAAAAGATGGTGGTCAGCACACCCACGATCAGATATACCAGAATTTCCCGGTATTTGACGCACAGCGCCCGGATTTTTTCGATCATGCCCTTTCCTCCGTTTCTCCGCAGGTCTTGGAAATCAGGTACCGGGGCCGGCCCTTGATCTCATCATAAATGCGGGCAATGTAGTAGCCGATAATGCCCAGGCTGATCATGATGATGCTGCTGGAGAAGAGCAGCAGCAAAATTACCGTGGTAAAGCCCCCCAGGGCCACGCCGGAAATCTTCTGCACCAGGGCAATCACACCCAGCACCACCGAGACGGCCAGCATCACGAAGCCCAGCACCGTCACAATATGCAGCGGGGCGGAGGAAAAGGAGCTGATATTGGTCAGGGCGTATTTCACCAGGGACTTGGTGGACCACTTGCTCTCCCCGGCGGTGCGCTCCTGCACGCGGTAGCTGACGCTGGCCTGCTTATAGCCCACCCAGTAGGACAAGGCCCGGAAAAACACGTTCCGCTCCGGCATGGCGTTGAGGGCGTCCACCACCTTCCGATCCAGAAGCTTGAAGTCTGAAGAGGAGGCCATATCCATCCCGGTGGCTTTGCTGATCAGGCCATAGAAGCTGTTGGCGGCAAAGCGGTGGAAGGCGCTCTCCTGCCCCCGATCCTCCTTGACCCCTTCGATCACCTCATAGCCCTGTTCCCACAGCCGGTACATCTCCACCAGCTTCTCCGGCGGATGCTGCAAGTCACAGTCCATCACGGCGCAGCAGTCGCCTGTGGCCCGTTCCAGCCCGGCGAACATAGCCGCCTCCTTGCCGAAGTTCCGGCTGAAATGGAGGCCCACCACATGGCTGTCCTGCTCTGCCGCCTGCTGGATCATGGCCCAGGTCTGATCCTTGGAGCCATCGTCCACGAACAGCAGCTGGTAGTCAATGCCGGCCTCTTTTAGAATGGCGCCCACCCGCTCCGTAGCGGTGAGTATCATTTTTTCCTCATTGTATGAGGGCAGAATAATGGAAAGCATTGTTTTTCCTCACTTTTTGATCACATAGGTAGCGGAAAGCCCATTTTGATACAGCAGCTCCGCCCGTTGGTAATCGGTATTGTCTCTGATGTTTGCAATGATTTCTTCCGGGTCATAGCCGCTGGACCAGTATTCGCTGATGTCGATATAGGCCACAAATTCCTCACGATCACCCAGATAGTCCAGCATGTCCCGACAGCCGTTTTCATCGGTGACATAGAAGTCCTCAAAATGCAGCAGCTGCAAAAGATCCTGCGTCATGGGGGAGAAGTAGTTGTCCGTAAAGTAAACGCAGGGTTCCTCCCGGTGCTGCTCCACCAGTGCGTCATAGTCCCGGTACTCCGGGTAAAGATAGGCCGGCGGCTCACAGCGGGCCTGCCACAGGGCCAGCACCGCAATGGCCAGCAGTACGGTTTTCCCCACCGGCGCAGCCTGCTTCCCGTCCGGCAGGGCCAGGCTCAGCCAATACAGCAGCAGGCAGACCGCCACCACGAAGAAGGGGACAATGTTGTAGACATAGCGCTGATCCAGCACCGGAGAAAGGATAGCCACCACCGGCAGGGTGACAAAGGCCGGCAGGATGATGACCAGGCTCTCCCAATGGAGGGGCTTTTCCCCGGCAGCCTTTTTCACGCACCGGAACAGCAGCACCAGCGCCGCCAGGGCGGCCAGGGTCACAAGAATCGCCGCTTTCAGCCCATGGCGCACCTCACCAAAGTAATACAGCAGCCGTTGGGGATACTGGGAAAAGGCGGTTAGGTTCTCCATGGCGCTGCCGCCGGAGACCAGCTTGTCCGCCGAGAGCTGGGCGATGCAGGCCGGGAAGACCAACAGCAGGCACAGCGCCCCGCCCAGGGCCCAGGGGATGAACCAGGCCAGCTTTTTATATTCCTTCTTCCAAAGCACATAGAGCACATAAGCGCCGCAGAGGAAAAAAGCGTAGAACACGAAATAGTACTGGGTCATCAGCCCGGCCAGAATGGTCAGTCCCACCAGCGGGCACAGCCGGGGCTGAAAGTCCTGCATCAGCCGGACGATCCAATACGCCAGCAGCACCGAAAGCATGGTCAGCAGCACATACATCCGGATCATCAGCATGGTGGACAGGCCCAGCAGGCTCAGCCCGTAGAGGATGACCCCTGCGCAGGCGATGTCCCGGCTACCGAACAGGGTCATGACCAGCTTGTAAAGGCACAGCAGCGCCAGCATGTAGATCACATAGTCCAGCGCCAGGCCCGTCCACTTGCTGAAGCTATGGGGGAACAGGCTGGAAACGGCGTTGAAAATCCAGTAATACAGCGGCGGATGCACGTCCATGGCCTGGTTGTAGTACACCGAGCCAAAATCGAAGCCTTCGCCCTCCGTGATGGCCACGTAGTCGAAAAGCTCCTCCCGGGTGATCACCTGGCCCAGGGCATTGCCGCCCTTGATATCGGTGATGTAAGGGGCGTAGCTGCTGTTGGACAGGCCGTAGGTGTAGATCTCATCGATAAACATCCCGCTCTTGCGGCAGCTGAAAAGCAGACAAACAGCGGTAACGGTCAGAAACATCAGCGCCACTGCCCAGTATTTTTTTACTGCGTTTTTCATGGCACGCTCCAAAAGTGTATTGACGCCATATTATACGCCAAAACCCGGGCAGAAGCAACAGTTTTCCACCAAAATAAAAAGCAGAGGCTTTGGCCTCTGCTTTTTCTCAATCAAGTGCACACACTCATGGCTCGCCCCTTTGGGGGAGAGCTGGCGCGCAGCGCCTGAGAGGGGGACGGTATCCGGCGGCGAAAAAAGGATATTCGGACGGAATACGAACCTCTCAGTCACGGCTACGCCGTGCCAGCTCCCCTTGGGAAGGGGAGCCTACGGGGAGGGCAACGCTTTACTCCTCCGTGCTGCTGCCCTCGGTCTCGGTAGCGTCCACCACGTTCTGAAACTCTTCGGCGGCGGCCCGGAATTCTTCGGCGGCATCCTCCACGCTGTCAGCAACGATCTCCACGTCGATGTCGGCCTCGGCCTTCATGGCCTCGATTTCTGTCTCACTGCGCTCAATGCGGGCGCTGATCTCCTCCACCTGGGCGAACAGGGGGGCGTAGAAGCCTTCTGGAGCATCCTTGCACTGCTCATAGCACAGCTTGCCGATCTCGGTGTAGACCCGCTTCAGCTCCTCGTAGTCGCCGTTCATTTCCAGGCTCAGCTTGGCGATCCGGCCATAGGATTTGACCCGGCTGGCCCCCTGCTCATACACTTCCTTCACGGTGCTGCCCTCGGCGGCATCCTTTACCTTGCCTACCGTGGTCTCCGCTGCGGCCTTCACCTTGTCCACGGCCTCCTTCACATTGGGGCTTTCCGCCACTTCCTTGACCTTCCCCATCAGGTTGGAGATGGTGCCGCTGATGATGTCCTTATAATCTGCCATTGTTTTACCCTCCGATCAATTGTCTTTGTCTGCTTCCCCGTCGGCTTCCTTCGCTGCCGCCACCCGGTTCACGTACAGATTCTCCGGCGGATGGGGACGGCGGTGCTGATAAAGGAGCAATGCCAGGGATATTACCACAAGCACCAATGACAGTGCCTGGGATATGCGTATGTTGCTGCCGCCCAGATACAGGCTGTCGGTGCGCAGGCCCTCGATCCATGCCCGGCCCAGGCCGTACAGCAGGAAGTAGAGCAGCAGGCACTGGCCGTCATAGCGGCGTTTGCCCTTCTTGGTAAAAAGGATCAGGAAAATGAGGATCCCCAGGTTCCACAGGCTTTCATACAGGAAGGTGGGGTGGACATAGATGCTGCTGCCGTCCGGTGCGATGAGGCCCATGCGGCAGAAGATCTCCGTCTCCGCGCCAAAGGCTTCCCGGTTCATGAAGTTGCCCCAGCGGCCGATGATCTGGCCGATCAGCAGCCCGAACACTACCAGATCCAGAAAGGCCAGCACCGGTACCTTCTTTTTCCGGCACACCAGCCACACCACCAGAGCGCCGGCGATGATCCCGCCATAGATGGCCAGGCCCCCCTCCCGGATGGCGAAAATCTCTGCCGGGTGCTGGATATATTTTTCCAGCTCGAAAAGCACGTAGTAAAGCCGGGCACCGATGATGGAGAAGGGGATCAGCCAGATCATCAGGTCATACACATCGTCCGGCTTCAGGCCGAACTCCCGGCTGTGCCGGGCGCAGTAGAGCATACCCAGGATGAAGCCCAGGCCGATGATTACGCCGTAGAAATAGATGTTCTTCCCGAACACCGTGAAGTAGGACGGCGGGTTAATGGTCAGATTCCCCAGCATGGGGAAGCAGATGGCCGAGTCCCGCTGGATGGTCTGCATAAGGATGGGAAACATGTTTATACCGCCTTCGCTTGAATGATGGACAGGGCCAGCCGCTCCGCCGCCAGGTTCTCCGTGATGAAGTCCTCGCACTCCCTGCGGCTGATATTTTGCAGCACCGGCATGCTGTCAAAGGCGCAGTAGCCGTCAAACAGCCCGATGGCCAGGGAGACGCATACGTTTTCAAAATCCTCCAGCGCCCGCAGGGTAGAGCCCAGGGTGGCCCGCTTGGCCTGCTGGAAGGCGGCCTCGGAAAGCCCCTGGGCGCGAACCTTCTCCACTTCCCGCGAAAACTCCTGCATCACCTGTTCCGGCAACCGGCTTTCCCCGCCGATGATGATGGTGCCGGTCCCGGCGGAAAAATCAATGTCATAGTCAAAGTTCCGGTTCAGAACCCCCTGGGCGTAGAGCCGGGAATAAAAGTCCGAGGACGCCCCGCAGAGGATCCGCAGGGCCAGCCGGGCCAGCAGGCGCTGGCGCATGGCGGCCTGGCCGCCCTTCTCCGCCTTCAGCTTGGCGCCGATGAGAAACAGGGGCGCCGCCACCTCCATGCTCTCCCGCCGGAGAGGCTCCACCGGCAGCAGGCTCTCCTCCGGGCCGAAATCCGCTTCCGGCACCGGGGCGCAGCTTGTCCCCAGCACCTCCCGGGCGATCCGCTCGATCTCCGCCGGATCCACATCCCCTTCCACGCAGAGGGCCATGTTGGACGGGGCGTAAAAGGCCTTATGGCAGGCATAAAGGGTCTCATGGGTAATGTGGCTTATGCTCTCCACCGTGCCGGCCACCTTGTCCCGCACCGGGTGATGGGCATAAAGCATGGCCATCAGGTTATAGTATACCGCGCTATCTGGGCTGTCCTCACCCATCATGATCTCCTGGGCAATGATGCCTTGCTCCTTCTCCACGGTCTCTGCCGTGAAGTAAGGGGTGGACACAAAGTGCAGCAGCATCCGCAGGTTTTCCTCAAAGCCCTCGGTGCACTGAAAGTAATAACAGGTCACGCCGCTGGAGGTAAAGGCGTTGGGATCAGCCCCGTTGGCGGAGAGAATGTTCAGGGCATTGTCCCCATTGGGCAGGTCAAACATCTTGTGCTCCAGAAAGTGGGCCACCCCTGCCGGGGTATCCACCGTCTCCCCCTCCAGCCGGAAGCGCCGGTGGGCGCCGCCGTAATTGGCGGCAAAGACCGCGTAACGGGTGGAGAAGCCGGCCTTGGGCACCACGTTGAGCCGCAGGCCGTTTTCCAGCACCGTGCTGTATAGTTTTTCACCGATATTGGGGTAATCACGGCTCTGCATCATCCGTCTCCTCCTCATCCAGACCCCGCAGGAAATAGATCATATCGCACTCCACGCTTCGGGCGATCTGAACAATGTCCTCCTTGGTCACATCCTCTACCAGCTCTGCCAGCTCCATGGGGCCGTAGTCCAGCCCGTCCAGCACCTGAGCCAGATAGAAGCCCTCCAGCTCTCCCTGACTGTCCGTCAGCGAGCGCAGATCGGAGGCCACGCAGCGCTTGGCGGCGATAAATTCCTCATCGCTGATCTCCCCCTGCCGCATGGCCTCCAGCTGGGTGAAAATCTCGTCCCTGGCGGCCTCAAATTTATCGAACTCAATGCCGGAAGCTACCAGTAGCAGGCCCTTGTGAATGTAGGCGATGGAGCTGGCGTAATAGCACAGGCTCAGTTTCTCCCGCACATTCATGAAAAGCTTCGAGGTGCTGCCGCTGCCGTACACGTTGTTGAAAACATGGATGGCCGCCACATCCGGCTCCTCCATGCACTCGCCCAGGCGAAAGCCCATCACCAGCTTGCCCTGGCTCACATCCAGCCGCTCTTCCACATACCGGGGCTGCTCCTCCACCGCGTTCATGCGGATGTCGGTGCCCAGGTCATAGTCGATCTCCCCCCGGGGCAGGGAGGCCAGGGCCTCCCGGAAGGCGGCGGAAACCTGCTTCATCTCCGCCTTGCCGCAGTAAAACAGCTCCACCGGGCACTTCTGCAAAAGCTCCCGGTAGTGCCGGGTCAGCTTTTTGTAGTTGATGTTCTCCGCCTCTTCCTCGCTGCCCAGGCGGCTGACGGCAAAGTCCTCATAGCAGCACATCTCTTCAATGCAGCGGGAGAGGGAATAGCCGCGCTTGTCGTTGATGCGGCTGCGCAGCCGCTCCAGCAGTTTCTCCTTTTCACTGTCCACATACTGGGGCAGCAGCAGGCCGCCCCGGGTGTTGGGAGAGAGTAGCATATCCACCATCAGCCCCACAGCACTGGGCAGCAGCCTCTCCCCGGCGGGCAGATAGTCCTCCTCGGGGAAACTGCCGTAAAAGCCGATGCACTGAATTTCGCCCACCCGGCGCACCACCGGTTCAATGGCCGTGCCGTAGAGCTCATCCATCCGGCGGCTCAGGGCCTCCATATCGCCATAGCCGGTAGTGCCCCGGCGGAGCACATAGGGGATCAGGGCGTTCATGGAGGCGCTCTCCCGCCGCAGCTGGGTCAGCAGGGTGAGGCTCATGCACGCGGTTTTGAATTTATCGCTGCGCAGATGGCTGAGAAATACGCCGGGCAAAAGCTCTGTCCTGGAATACTCCATAGGGCACCTCCAACAGGAATGAATGATTACCAAATATTATACCACCACAATATGGAAAATGGTAGCCTTTTTGTGAATTACGGGGGGCGCTCTCAAAAGAAGAATGCCTTTGGTACAGGCATAGGCTCCCCTTCTCAAGGGGAGCTGTCAGCGCAGCTGACTGAGAGGTTTGTCCTCTTGTAGAATATCCTTTATCCTACTGCTCCCTGTCCCCCTCTCAGGCGCTTCGCGCCAGCTCTCCCCCGCGGGGGGCGAGCCTTTGGCCTTGCTGTTCCCCGTAGGCTCCCCTTGGAAAGGGGAGCCTATACCTCGTTTTTCACGTCCCCGTCCACATAGATGTGGCCCCGGTCACAGTCGATCCGGTGCAGATGGCCCTGGCTGTCCCGCCAGGTGGCGGAATAGGAGGGCAGGGCGGCGGGCAGCCGCGGCTCAATGTGCAGCTTCCCGTCCCGCAGCTTCAGCCCCAGCAGTTCCTGGGTCACCACCCGGAAATACCACAGGGCCGAACCGGTGTACCAGCTCCAGCCGGCCTCTCCTTGATGGCCCGGGGCGGAATACACATCGGCGGCCAGCACGAAGGGCTCCGCGGCGTAGCGCCCCGGATCATGGTTCTCCGGCAGCAGGGTTTGCAGGATCTCATAGCCCTGCTCCACCCGGCCCCGGCGCAGAGCCGCCATAGCCAGCCATACCGCCCCATGGGTGTATTGCCCGCCGTTTTCCCGGAAGCCCTCCCCGTAGCCTACGATATAGCCGGGACTGCGGTCCCGGTGGGAATAGGGGGGATCCAGAAGCTTCACCAGTCCGGCCTGCCGGTCGATGAGACGCTCCAGCGCCTGATCCAGGGCCTTTTCCGCCCGCAGGGGAGAGGCAAAGGGACTCATGGCCCCCCAGCTCTGGGCGATGGAATCCAGCCGCTCCCCGCCGCCCAGGGCCTCCCCGTCGGCAAAGTAGCCCCGGATATACCAATCCCCGCTCCAGGCTTTGTCGGCCGCCAGGCCGATCTGCCTTGCGCCGTTTCGGTAGCGCTCCGCCCCCTCTTTGCCCAGCCTTTGCAGCAGCTGAGAGAAGCGCAGAGCACAGTGGCTGAAGAACCAGCCCAGCCATACGCTCTCCCCCTCCACATCGCTGAGGGCATCGTTCCAGTCCCCGCTGAGCATCCGGGGCAGGCCGTGCTGGCCGAAGCCCCGGCGGATGCAGCATTCCAGCGCTGCCCTTGCGTGCTCCAGCACCGGGGCAGCCACCGGGGAGGGTTCCGGCGTCTCATAGCGATCCTGCTCGTGGCTTTCCAGCATGGGGGAGCTGCAATAGGGCACCGGGACTTGGCAAAGCCCCGTATCCCCGGTGGCCTCCACATATTCGCACAAGGCCCACACCAGCCACAGCAGATCGTCGGAGCAGCGGGTGCGCACCCCCTTGTCTCCCTCGGGATGCCGGTGCCACCAGTGCATTACGTCCCCCTCCACATACTGGTGGCGGCAGCTGTCCAGAATCTGCTCCCTGGCCCAGTGGGAATCCAACAGCAGCAGATTCACGCTGTCCTGCAGCTGATCCCGGAAGCCGATGGCACCGCCGCTTTGGTACAGGCTGCTTCTGCCCATCAGTCGGCAGGCGATGCCCTGGTAGAGCGCCCAGTGGTTCATATAATGATCCAGGGCCTTATTGCCGCTGCGGAGGCTGAAGCCCCCCAACTGCCCGTCCCAGTAAGCCTGTACCCCGGCCAGCAGGCTTTGGGCCTGCCGGGGGGAAAGCAGCGAGCGGAGCATATCCTCATCACAAAAGCCCAGGGCCAGGACGCTCTCTTTTTCGCAGATCCCCTGGAAGCTCATCGCCGCCGGGGAATAGCCGGCCCGGAACCGACCGCCGCCGGAGAAGGCCGTCCGCAGCCGCCGTCCCGGCAGATAGGCCTCCGGGTTTTCAAAGCAGGCCATATCCTCCCTCACCTGGCCGGTGACGCTGCCGCCGTCACTGCCGCACAGCAGCAGCTCCATGCCCCAGGAGAGGGGCAGCCCCTCTGCCCCCTGGATCAGCAGCACCAGGGCGTCTGTTTCCCGGGGAATGAAGGCGGTGGTCTTTATCTTCCGTCCGCCCAGGCGCTTTTCCCAAAGAGCGTAGCCCGGGGCATAGAGCACCCGGCAGGGGGCGCCGTCATTGGCGGCAAAGAGACTGTATTTTCTGCCCTCCGCCTCCACAAAAAGCTCCATGGGGAAGGTCACCGAGGCCACGTCAGAAAGGCTTGGCATCACCCGCATCTCCCGGGCGTTTTCCAGCCACAGCGCCCCAAGCCCCCGGTCGGCGGCAAGGCAGCCCAGCGCACCGTTGGTAATCATGTGCTGCCAGCACCGGGCGGGCAGGGTGTTCTCCACCCGGTATTCAAAGCCCTTTTCACTCCAGCGGTGCTCAGGCACCGTGCCGGGCTGCCGGGGCGCGCTGAGCATCGGCAGGCTCAGCGCCGGAAGCGCCGGGATATGCTCCCCGGCAATCACCGCTGCCCGGCTCCGGACGGCTGCCGTTCCCTCCCGGGGGACAAGATGCACGCCGCCCCGGCTGCCCAGCAGGGCCTCCAGCCCCACCGAGGCCAGCACCGTGCTGAGCCGCCCACGCAGAGGCTGCTGATACTCCCCCTGTTCATCGGAGAAATAGATCAGATCGGCGTTCAACCCGCAGCTTTTCAGCAGGCAGAAGCGGCGCAGCAGTTTTTCACTGTCCGGGGAATTCCCTTCGCAGCACAAAATGGGCAGGTCGCCGGAAACCCCATAGCGCCACAGCTCCCGCCTGGGCGCTGCCGCGGAGAACCGGTTTTTCCACAGGGGCAGCACCAGCTCCATGGCGGCCCCCACCTCCTCCTGGCTCATGCCCAGGTGAACGGCGGCAGCCCCCACCATGGAGGCTTGCGGCCCGCCGCCCTGCCGCAGAATCCTGCCCGCCCCGGCCAGCGCCTGCTCCCGGCTGTCCCCCAGACAGAGAGCAAAGCGAAGGGAGCGGGCCCTGTCACCATCCAGCAGTACCTGGCAGCGGCTCTTGACCCAGGGCTGGGACAGGGGGCCAAGCCCGCCCTTGCGGTCCGCCTCGAACTGGCAGTCCTGGCTGCCCAGCAGGCACAGCCAAAGACCGGGGGCATTCCCCTTGGGCAGCCGGTGCAGCAGCAGGGCCCGGCCCTCCTGCTCCGCCGTGATGCCCAGCCGCCAGTAGGCGGGGTGATCCTGAAAGTGCTTCTCCTCCGCCAACACCGGCTCAAATTCCAGTGTCAGGCTCAGCTGCTGCCGGGTCTGGCTGCGCAGTTCCAGGCAGCGCAGCTCGCCCCTGTCCCCGCTGGCGGCGGAAAGACTTACCGTGGCGGAAAGGCCGCCCCGGCAGCAGCCCCAGCGGCACTGCTCCTCCCCCAGCTCCCACATGTCGGGAGCCGCCAGGGGTAGAAGCTCCTCGCCGTCGCAGCGAATGCGAAGGCCGCCCGGCCCTGCCCGGTATACGCACACATCTCCCAGAAAGGCTGAGGCTTCGCCCCGGTTGGTGGCAAAGATGCTGTAGGCCCCGTTGGAGAGCAGGCAGGCCTGCTCCTCCCGGTCCTCCGCCCCGCCCCGGCGCTGCCAGCGCTGGCTGATGCTGCGCTGGGGCTTATCCGGGATTTCTTCCAGCCCCCGGCGGATCACTACCGTGTCCGTGGGCAGCCGCTCCTGCAACAGCAGCCGGTGGGCCGCCATGGCGCTCTCACCCATAAAAAGCTTTTGGGCGTAGCCGTCGCAGATGGCGTTGGCCGCGGCAATGATGCTCATGCTCACATGGTGGGCCATGTAGCAGGGCACCGCCTCCGTCCCGCCCCGGCAGCGGCCGGGGGTGAAGTCCAGGGCCTCGATAAAGCCCAGACGGCCCCGGGCGCCGAAGTTCTCCAGCCGCCGCAGATTCTTGACGGCTGCCTCCGGCTCCACCATCAGGGCAAGAAAGCTGCTGTAGGGGGAGATCACCAGATCTGCCTCCTGCCCCCGCTTCAGGGCCAGGGCCGGGCAGCCGTGGGCCTTATAGCGGTAGTTCATGGCCGCGTCCAGGGAATAAAAGGCGCTTTCCGAAATGCCCCAGGGCTTTCCGGGGGCGCAGCGCCGCCGCTGGGCATAAAGACAGAAGCGGCTGCTCTCGTAGAGCAGGCTGCCCCGGTGATAGGGCAGAAACAGTTCCGGCATCAGGTATTCAAACATGGTGCCCGTCCAGCTGGCCAGCCCCCGGTAGCCGTCCTTTTGCAGTTGGGCCCGGCTGAGCCGCCGCCAGTGCTTCACCGGCACATCTCCCTTGGCAATGGCCAGATAGCTGGTGAGCATGGCCTCGCTGGCCATCAGATCGTACCAGCCGCCGATGCCCCGCTCATTCTCCGTGTCATAGCAGATATAGAACAGTCCCCGCCGCTGGTCATAAAGGGGCGCAAAATCCATTTCCGCCAGCAGCCGGTCAATGCGTTCTTTCAGCTCCATCCGGCCCTGGCTTTCCAGGGCCTGGGCCACGCAGAGAAGCCCCGCGTATAGGTTGCCTTCGTCCACGGTGGAGATATACAGGGGCTTCAGGGGCCGCAGGCTGCGGGTGTCGTACCAGTTGTAAAAATGCCCATGGTGTTTGGGCATCCGCTCCATGGTGTCCACCGCCCGGGCTACCGCTTCCGCCGCCCGCTCCAGGGTGATGAGCCCCATCCGCCCGGCGCATTCCAGCGCCAGCAGGGCAAGGCCCATATTGGTGGGGGAGGTGCGGTGGGCCGTGCCCACCGGCGGCTGCTCCTGAAAATTATCCGGCGGCAGGAAATGATCCTCCGGGCTGGCAAAATCCAGCAGATAGCGCAGGCTTTCCCCCGCCGCCCGGCGGATATATTCCCTGTCACCCGGGTTCAGCGCCTTTTCCCGATAGGCGGGCAGCGCCAGCGCGGCGGCGGCCGCCGGGGACAGGAGCCACAGAAAGCCGGAGGCTTTCCCTATGATCACCGGGGAGAAGGCCATCAGCAGCAGGCCCAGCACCACCGGGAACCACATCTTTTTAATGTGCTCGGCCAGGTCGTGCTGCCCCTGCTCGCTCTGGGCCGCCGTCTGCCATTGCAGCAGCCGCTTGCGGCTCACCAGCATCCGCCACAGGGCCGTCACGATCGCTGTCAGGCAGACCCAGGCCTCATAGGGCAGCAGCCACAGCCGCACAAAGGTCTGCACGATGGTGCCGCCGATGCCGGTGAGCAGCCGGGTATGCCGCCGCAGCCGCCGCTTTTCCCGCCGGGCAAGGCTGCCCTCCGCCAGACTCAGCATCAGGTTTGACAGCAGCGCCAGCAGTGCCGCCCAGGCCGAGACAGCCAGGGCGCTCTCCGGGAACAGAAAGCCGGAGAGAATAGCGAGAAAGGTCATGGGCGCAAACAGGCTTCGCCGGAGCGAGTCAAAAAGCCGGAAAGCATCCATGGCCCCCAGCTCTCTTTTACCGATCCAGGGGGCGTTCTGCCAGTCGCCCCGGATCCAGCGGTGCTGCCGCTTGTAGTAGGCCAGCGGCCGGGTGGGGAAACTGTCGCAAAATTCTACATCGCCCATGTAGCCGCCATGGAGATAGGCCCCTTCCAGGGCGTCATGACTGAGGATTTTCCCCTCCGGCAGCCGGTCCCCGGCACATTGCAGCAGGGCATCAATGTGGATCAGCCCCTTCCCGGCAAAGCTGCCGTTGTCGAAGGCATCCATGTACAGCTCCCCGCAGAGTCCGCCATAGGGGTCGCTGCCGCCGGCCCCGGCAAAGATCAGGGCAAAATCCGTGGCGTTGGCGCTCCACAGCTCCGTGCTCATCCGGGGGTGCAGCAGGCCGTAGCCCCTGACCACCCGCTTCTTCTTCGGATCGATCACCGGCGCATTCAGGGGATGGGCCGCCGCCCCGATCAGCTGCCCCATGGCGCCGGGGTATACCCGGGTGTCGCTGTCCAGGGTGATGAGGTACTTGACCCCTTGCAGGGCTGCCGCATCCCCGGTCACTTCCAGCTCAGTACGCTCGCCCCGCAGCAGCTTTGCCAGGGCCAGCAGCGCCCCCCGCTTCCGCTCGTGACCGCTGTAGCCCTCCCCGTCAAAGCACCGGGGCCGGGTGAAGAGGTAAAAGCCCCCGCCGTATTTTTGGTTTAACTGGCGTACCGTCCGCCGGGCGGTGCGCAGCAGCTCGGCGTCGTATTCCGCCTCAGGCGTTTTGGCTGCCGGCAGGTCGGCCAGCAGGCCAAACAGCAGGTTTTCCCCCTCGCTGCGGCAGCAGAGCCGCAGTTCCTCCAGCCGTTCCGCCTCGTGGCCGCCCAGAATGGAGGAGATGACGCACAGGCTCTTATCCTCCTCCGGAACGCCCTCTCGCATGTCCAGCCTCGGCAGGGGACGGGGGTGCACCGTATGCAGCAAAATCAGGTCGGCAAAGCTTTTCAGCAGCTGCCACACCGGCAGATAGAGCAAAATCGCCGCCGCCGGGCTGTCCAGCTGAAAGGCAATGAACAGGCTTGCCCCCAGGGGCAGCAGAATATTCAGCACAATATACAGGCCCGCCCAGAAGGGCCGGGGCCGCCGGAACAGATAAAAGCCCACATGCTTTCCCTCGTCCCGGGCCTTTTTTACCAGCTTTGCCGCCAGAACATGTTCCTCCATGCCCCGCCGCCGGGCCATGGCTTCCAGCTTTTTCAAATATTCCCGCCGGGTGCCGCTGTCCATTTTTTCAAAGACCGGATCTTCCGCCAGGATCCTTCCGCTGTGATCGGCCTTGCGCAGCAGCATCTCCATGTCCAGCACAGAAAACAACCGCAGGGAAGTGAACAGCCGCCCGAAGGCCTCGGCGCAGTCCGCCGTATCGGAAACACAGCGGAGAGTGCGGCACACATCGGCGATCCCCTCCAAAATGGCGCAGCGCAGCGCGGCGGGGAACAGCTCCAGCTCCCGCCGGGCCAGCACCGTCACCGATTGAAAGCCCTCCAAAAAGGTGGCACAGCGCTCCTCTGTTACCTGCCCCTGCCCGGCTTTTACCAAGGCCCGGCACAGCTCCATGATCATGATCCCTTCCGGACAGCAGCGCAGATGCTTTTCCTCTTTCAGTTGGGAAACGGCGTAATAGTATTCCCGCTGCACCATGTACCAGTTGTCCAGCAGCCATTGACAGGCCGCCGGCGCCCCGGCCATCTTGCCATAGCGTTTCTCCACCGCCTGATGGCTGCGGCGAATCTCCGAAAAATCTCTGCGCAGCAGCGCCGCGGCCTCGGCCCCGGCGCAGTTGTCCTGGGGCCGCAGCAGCATCGCGGCGGAGGCGGCGTAGTGAAAAAGCCGCCCATCTTCAACATAAGGGCATGAATCCATCTTGTCCATGACTGTCTCCTATCCGGGAATAATATTCCTCACCTTGGCAGTTTCCCCCAAAAATGCCTGATTATGCAAGCCGCACCCAAACGCAGTTTTCCTGCGCTGTAAAGAAAAAATGCTTGACAGCGGGGCGGGAAAGGAGTATACTCCATCACTGTCAATGAAAATCAGTTGACAGGAGGGCCGGGCCGTGAGCGAGGGCAGACTGAGACAAACCATGCTGCTGGATTTTTACGGCGAGCTTTTGACAGAGAAGCAGCGGCTCTGCTTTGACCTTCATTATAATGAAGATCTCTCCCTGACCGAGATCGCGGAACAGTGCGGCATCTCCCGCCAGGGCGTGTGGGAAACCATCCGCCGGGCCGAAAAGGCCATGGAGGATGTGGAGGCCAAGACCGGGCTGATCCGCCGTTTTGAGGAAAACCGGGCCGCTCTGGAAAAGCTCCGGGAGGAGCTGAAGGCGCTGGCCGCCATGACGGAGGGCCGGGCCCGGGAAGCGGCAGTGAAAGCGGTGGGGGAGATCGAGGCCGTCATCGCCAGAGGTTGAGAATATGGCATTTGAAAGCTTATCCGAAAAACTGAATGCGGCCTTCAAGAAGCTGCGGGGGAAGGGCCGTCTCTCCCCGGCGGACGTGAAGGAAGCCATGCGCGAGGTGCGTATGGCCCTTCTGGAGGCGGATGTCAGCTATAAAGTGGTGAAGAGCTTCACCAAGACCGTCACCGAGCGGGCCAGCGGGGCTGACGTGCTGGAGGCCCTGTCCCCGGCCCAGATGGTCATCAAGATCGTCAATGAGGAGCTTTGCGCCCTCATGGGCGGGGAGAACCAGAAGCTGAACATCGGCTCCAAATCCCCCAGCGTGGTGATGCTGGTGGGCCTGCAGGGCGCCGGTAAAACCACCAACGGCGCCAAGCTTGCCGGGTACATGCGCAAGCAGGGCAAGCGCCCGCTGCTGGCCGCCTGTGATATTTACCGTCCCGCCGCTATCAAGCAGTTGGAGACGGTGGGCGCCCAGCTGGACATTCCGGTGTTCCAGATGGGGCAGACCAATCCTGTGGATATTGCCAAGGCCGCGGTTGAGCATGCCAGAAAGCACGGCAACGACCTGGTGTTCCTGGACACCGCCGGTCGCCTGCATATTGATGAGCAGCTGATGGATGAGCTGAAGAACATCAAGGCCGCTGTTGACCCGGCGGAGATCCTGCTGGTGGTGGACGCCATGACCGGTCAGGATGCGGTGAACGCTGCTGCTGCCTTTGATGAGGCCCTGGGTGTCACCGGCGTGATGCTCTCCAAGCTGGATGGTGACGCCAGAGGCGGCGCCGCCCTCTCCATCCGGGAGACCACCGGCAAGCCCATCAAGTTCATCGGCACCGGCGAAAAGCTGGATATGATCGAGCCCTTCCATCCCGACCGGATGGCCTCCCGCATCCTGGGTATGGGCGATATGCTGACCCTGATCGAAAAGGCGGAGCAGAGCTTCGATGAAAAAAAGGCCCTGGAAGCGGCGGAACGGCTGCGGGCCAACCGCTTCACCCTCAGCGACTATCTGGATCAGATGGCCCAGCTGCGCAGCATGGGAGACCTGAACGATGTGGTGGGCATGCTCCCGGGAATGGATGCCAAGGCCCTCCAGGGGGCCAAGGTGGATGAGAAGGCCCTGGCTCATCAGGAAGCCATCATCCTCTCCATGACCCAGGCGGAGCGGGACAATCCCTCTCTTCTCAACAGCAGCCGCAAAAAGCGCATCGCCGCCGGCAGCGGCACCTCTGTTGTGGATGTGAACCGGCTTTTGAAGCAGTATGACGCCATGAAGCAGATGACCAAGCAGCTCACCGGCAAGAACGCCAAGAAGCTGCAAAAGAAGATGAGCCGCATGGGCGGCATGGGTGGCTTCCCCGGCATGGGCGGCGGCTTCCCGTTTTAAGGCTTACAACCGCGCAAGCGTTTGTAATAGATATTTGAGAGAAAATATGGAGGTGAATATACAATGGTTAAAATCAGACTTCGCAGAGTCGGCGCCAAGAAGGCACCCTTCTACCGCATCGTTGTGGCAGACTCCCACAGCCCCCGTGATGGCCGCTTCATCGAGGAGATCGGCGTTTACGATCCCATGGCTGACAGCGAGAAGATCAAGGTCGACATGGAGCGCGCTAAGTACTGGATCGCCAACGGCGCCCAGCCCACTGATACCGTCCGCGGCCTGCTGAAAAAGGTCGAGGCCTAATAAGGAGTTTCTACCGGCATGAAAGAGTTTTTGACCTATATCGTGCAGAACCTTGTGGATCATCCCGACGAGGTCTCTGTGACCGAGCGCAAAGCCGACGGCGAGACCGTTTTTGAGGTTCGCGTTGCTGACGGCGACATGGGCAAGGTCATTGGCCGGCAGGGCAGGATCGTCAAGCAGATCCGTATACTTATGCGGGCCGTTGCCCAGCGAAAGGGCAAGAAGGTTTCAGTTGAGATCATGGACTGAAAAGAAAGAAGCCGAGGTTTTCCCTCGGCTTCTCAGCTTGTCAAAAAAGTCCGGTTTGGACTTTTTTCTCGGCCCTCCACCCCGCCGGGGCGCTTGACAGGGCCTTGTCCTTTGTGTTACCATAAGCCTAAGCCACCGCCGGGTGGCAAACGCGTTTGCCCCGCATCGTTAGGCCTTTGAAGATGCGGCGGGCAGGCGCATTTTTTTGTTTTACGGAGGAATGAACATGGCGTGGCTTTATCTTTTCATTGCCGGCGGCCTGGAGGTATTCTGGGCAAGCTTTCTGAAACTGTCCGAGGGCTTTACAAAACCCTTGTACTCGGCCCTCACCCTGCTGGGCCTGGCGGCCAGCTTTGCTTTCCTGTCCCAGGCCACCAGGACGCTGCCCATTGGCACGGCCTATGGCATATGGACGGGGATCGGCGCCTTGGGCGCGGTTCTGGTGGGCATCCTTTTCTTCCGGGAACCGGTCAGCGGCGCCCGGCTTTTCTTCGCGGCCCTGCTTCTGGTGGGAATTGTGGGCCTGAAACTCACCTCCGCCTGAGAAATCTGTGGTATTCCCTTGGCAAAAACAGTTTATTATGATAAAATAAACTGTTTTGTAAAGAAAAGTTGACGGGAGACGCTGCCGATGGAAAAACAGAATTATATCGAGGCCGGGCGCATCACCAATACCCATGGCGTCAATGGCGAGGTGAAGATCGAGGTCTGGCTGGATTCCCCGGCCTTCCTGAAAAAATTTGACCGGCTTTTTCTGGAAGGGCAGGAAAGAAAGCTTCTCTCCGCCCGGGTTCACAAGGGCTTTCTGATTGCGAAGCTGGAAGGGATCGGGGATGTGAACGCCGCCATGGCCCTGAAGGGCAAAACCGTCCATATCCTGCGCAGTGACGCCAAACTGCCCAAGGGCGCCTACTTCCTTCAGGACATTATCGGCGCCAGCGTTCAGGATGAGCAGGGACGGGAGATCGGCCTTCTGACCGAGGTACTGGAGCGGCCCGCTTCCAATATCTATGTGGTGCAGGGGGCGGAGGAACACCTGATCCCCGCAGTACCGGAGTTTATCCTGTCAACCGATCCGGAAGCCGGTGTGATCACCGTTCGCCTGATAGAAGGACTGTGAGCATGAGAATTGATATTATGACCCTCTTCCCCGATACGGTGGGGGCGGTGCTCCATGAGAGCATCCTGGGCCGGGCCGCCAAAAAAGGCATCCTGGAGATCAACTGCCACCAGATCCGGGACTACACCCAGAACAAGCAGAAGCAGGTGGATGACTATCCCTACGGCGGGGGCTTCGGCTGCGTGATGATGGCCCAGCCGCTGAAGTCCTGTCTGGAACAGGTGATGGCAAGCGCCCAGGGCCGCCGCAGCCGGGTGATCTACATGTCGCCCCAGGGGCAGCCCTTCACCCAGGAGACGGCGAAGCGGCTGAAAAAGGACTATGACCATCTGGTGCTGGTCTGCGGCCACTATGAGGGTGTGGACGAGCGCTTTATTGAGGCGTGCGTGGATGAGGAGATCTCCCTGGGAGACTTTGTGCTCACCGGGGGAGAGATTGCCGCCATGGCCGTGGCGGACGCGGTGTGCCGCCTGGTGCCGGGGGTGCTGGCGGATGAGCAGTGCTACACCGGAGAGAGCCATTGGGACGGGCTGCTGGAATATCCTCAGTATACCCGCCCGGAGGTCTGGGAAGGCCGCCGGGTGCCGGAGGTGCTTTTGAACGGCGACCACAGCAAGGTGGCCCAGTGGCGGCGGAAAAAGCAGCTGGAGCGCACCCGGGACAAGCGGCCCGACCTGTTTGAAAAGCTGGCGCTGGACGGCCCGGAGGATCGGAAGCTGCTGCGCCAGGTGGAAAAGGAGGCGGGGCGCAGGCAGTTGACAGAGCCAATTTCCTGCGGCAAAGCCGGGGAAGCCGACCTGCCCCGCATCATGGAAATCGTGGAGGATGCCCGCCGGAGCCTGCGCCGCCACCGGGTGGATCAGTGGCAGGGAACTTACCCCGATCTGGCCCTTTTCCGTCAGGACGTGGCGCGGGGAGAGCTGTATGCCGTCCGCCATGGGGCGGAGCTGGCGGCCTTTTTCCTGGTGACCGCCCGGCCGGAGCCTTGCTATGAGGAAATCACCGACGGCAAGTGGACGCCGGATCTGCCCTATTGCGTGCTGCACCGCTGCGCCGTGGCAGGGGAGTACCGGGGCACGGGCCTGGCGGAGCAGATGCTCCGTTTCGCGGAGGAAGCGGCCCGCTCCCTGGGGGGGCGAACCCTCCGGGTGGACACCCACCGGAAGAACAAAGCCATGCAGCAGCTGCTGCGAAACAACGGCTACCGTTACCGGGGCAATGTGCTGGTGGACGAAAACGGCCATGACCCGGCCCGGCAGGCTTTTGAAAAAATACTGAAAAAGTGACAGGAGAGCAGAATCATGAAGGATAAAAAGGGCAATCGTTACCTCTATTCCGCCATCATGTGGACAGTGGTGGCGCTGGCGGTGCTGTATGTACTGCTGTTCATGACCAGCGGCGGTACAGCTTTCAGCCGCCTCTGCGGTGTGGCGCTGATTGTGCTGTGCCTTGCAGGCCAGTGGCTGCGCTGGTGGAAGTTCAGATGAGCATGGAACTGACCGATATCGACCAGATCAAGGCCCTGCTGGGCCGCCATGGCTTCCGCTTTTCCAAGGCTCTGGGTCAAAACTTCCTCACTGCCGCCTGGGTGCCGGAGGAGATCGCCGCCAGCGCCCTGCTGGATGAAAGCACCGGTGTGCTGGAGGTGGGCCCCGGCATCGGCTGCCTGACCCGGGAACTGTCCCGGCGGGCGGGGAAGGTGCTGTCAGTGGAGTTGGATCAGGCCCTGAAGCCCATCCTGGCGGAAACTTTGGCAGACTGTGAAAATGTGGCGCTGCTCTATGGCGATGTGCTCAGGCAGGATCTTTCCGCCCTGGCGGAGGAATATTTCCCGGGTATGCGCCGGGCGGTCTGCGCAAACCTCCCCTATAATGTGACCAGCCCCCTGCTCACCGCTTTTATTGAGGCAGAATGTTTTGACACCATAACGGTTATGATCCAAAGGGAGGTGGCCCGCCGGATCTGTGCCGCCCCCGGCAGCGGGGACTACGGCGCCTTCGGCATCTTCGTCCAGTGGCACATGGAAACGGAGCTGCTGTTTGATGTGCCCCCCTCCTGCTTCATCCCCCAGCCCAAGGTGACTTCCAGCGTCATCCGGCTTCGCCGCCGCAGTGAGCACCCCGCCGAAGTGCGGGATGAGGCGCTGCTGTTCCGTATCATCCGCGCCGCCTTCAACCAGCGGCGTAAGACTTTGGTCAATGCCCTGGCTTCCCAGCTGGGCATCGTGACCAAGGAGCAGGCGGCCCAAGCCATTGCAAACTGCGGTTTTGATACCCGAATCCGGGGAGAAGTTTTGAATATTGGTGGATTTGCAAAAATAAGCGACGAAATTACCGGGATTATCCAGTCGGATTTGTAAGGAAAATGCATTGATTATTTTGCCGGCTTTGTGGTAATCTAACCAATGGCTGAATGTCAATTATTTATTTATTATAGAAAGGGCGAAAACAATGAGCAAAAAGTACGTTTACATGTTTTCCGAAGGCAATGCCACGATGCGTGAGCTGCTTGGCGGCAAGGGCGCGAACCTGGCAGAGATGACCAATATCGGCCTGCCTGTTCCTCAGGGCTTCACCATCACCACCGAAGCCTGCACTCAGTACTATGAAGACGGCCGCAAGATCAATGACGAGATCATGGCCGAGATCATGAAGAATGTTGAACTGATGGAGCAGCTCAACGGCAAGAAGTTCGGCGACCTCACCAACCCCCTGCTGGTCTCCGTCCGCTCCGGCGCCCGCGCCTCCATGCCCGGCATGATGGACACCATCCTGAACCTGGGCCTGAACGATGACGTGGTTGCCGCCATGATCAAGGGCAACCCCGACCCCAGCTTTGAGCGTTTCGTTTACGACTCCTACCGCCGTTTCATCCAGATGTTCTCCGACGTGGTCATGGAAGTGGGCAAGAAGTATTTCGAGCAGCTCATTGACGAGATGAAGGAGAAGAAGGGCGTCAAGCAGGATATCGAGCTGACTGCCGCTGACCTGAAGGAGCTGGCGGAGCAGTTCAAGGCCGAGTACAAGAAGCAGATCGGCCAGGACTTCCCCTCCGACCCCAAGGTGCAGCTGTACGAAGCCATCCGTGCCGTTTTCCGTTCCTGGGACAACCCCAGAGCCAACGTGTACCGTCGTGACAATGACATCCCCTACTCCTGGGGCACCGCTGTCAATGTCATGCCCATGGTTTTCGGTAACCTGAACAACAACTCCGGTACCGGCGTCGCCTTCACCCGTGACCCCGCCACCGGCGAGAAGAAGCTGATGGGTGAGTTCCTGGTGAACGCCCAGGGCGAGGACGTTGTGGCCGGTGTCCGCACCCCCATGCCCATCGCCCAGATGGCCCAGCAGTTCCCCGAAGCCTACAACCAGTTCGTCAAGGTCTGCGACACCCTGGAGAACCACTACCGCGACATGCAGGATATGGAGTTCACCGTGGAGAACGGCAAGCTCTACATGCTCCAGTGCCGCAACGGCAAGCGCACCGCGCAGGCCGCGCTGAAGATCGCCTGCGACCTGGTGGACGAAGGCATGATCGATGAGAAGCAGGCCGTTTTGATGATCGACCCCCGCAACCTGGACACCCTGCTCCATCCCCAGTTCGATGCCGGCAAGCTGAAGGCTGCCACTCCCATGGGCAAGGGCCTGGGCGCTTCCCCCGGCGCTGCCTGCGGCAAGGTCGTCTTTACTGCGGAAGAGGCCAAGGAATGGGCCGCCCGTAAGGAAAAAGTGGTTCTGGTTCGTCTGGAGACCAGCCCCGAGGATATCGAGGGCATGAAGGCCGCTCAGGGCATCCTGACCGTTCGCGGCGGCATGACCAGCCACGCCGCTGTTGTTGCCCGCGGCATGGGCAAGTGCTGCGTTTCCGGCTGCGGCGAGATCAAGATGGACGAGGCCAACAAGAAGTTTGAGCTGGCCGGCAAGACCTTCCACGAGGGGGATTACATCTCCATCGATGGTTCCACCGGCAACATCTATGACGGCATCATCCCCACTGTGGATGCCACCATCGCCGGCGAGTTTGGCCGCATCATGGCCTGGGCCGACAAGTACCGCCGTCTCCAGGTCCGCACCAATGCCGACACCCCCCACGACGCCGCCAAGGCCCGTGAGCTGGGCGCCCAGGGCATCGGCCTGACCCGTACCGAGCATATGTTCTTTGACAGCGACCGTATCGCTGCTTTCCGTGAGATGATCTGCGCGGACACTCTGGAGGAGCGTGTTGCCGCTCTGGCCAAGCTGGAGCCCATGCAGCAGGCAGACTTTGAGGGCATCTATGAGGCCATGGAAGGTTGCCCCGTCACCATCCGCTTCCTGGATCCCCCTCTCCACGAGTTCGTTCCCACCGAGGAGGCCGATATCAAGGCTCTGGCCGATGCACAGGGCAAGTCCGTTGCGGACATCAAGGCCCTCATCGCCTCTCTCCATGAGTTCAACCCCATGATGGGTCACCGTGGCTGCCGTCTGGCCGTCACCTATCCCGAAATCGCCGAGATGCAGACCCGCGCCGTCATCAAGGCCGCTCTGGCTGTTCAGGCCCGTCACCCCGAGTGGACCATGGTTCCCGAGATCATGATCCCCCTGGTGGGCGAGGTCAAGGAGCTGAAGTACGTCAAGGACGTGGTTGTCAAGGCCGCTGACGAGCTGATTCAGGCTGCCGGTTCCAACATGAAGTACCTGGTGGGCACCATGATCGAGATCCCCAGAGCCGCTCTGACCGCTGATGATATCGCCAAGGAGGCTGAGTTCTTCTCCTTCGGCACCAACGACCTGACCCAGATGACCTTCGGCTTCAGCCGTGACGACGCCGGCAAGTTCCTGGGCGCCTACTACGACAAGAAGATCTATGAGAGCGATCCCTTCGCCCGTCTGGATCAGACCGGTGTTGGCAAGCTGGTTGCCATGGCTGCCAAGCTGGGCCGGGCCACCCGTCCCGAGCTGCACCTGGGCATCTGCGGTGAGCACGGCGGCGACCCCAGCTCTGTGGAGTTCTGCCACAAGGTGGGCCTGGACTACGTGTCCTGCTCTCCCTTCCGCGTTCCCATCGCCCGCCTGTCCGCTGCACAGGCCGCCATCAAGGATGGCAGGAATTAAGGAATTACTGTAAGTTCGGAAGCTTCACCGTAACGGTTCAGGACGCGAAAGAGTATCTCTACTCCTTCTCCACCCGCCGCAGAGTGTATCACTTCCAGGACATCACAGTAAACCTGTATATCTGACCCAACATTAAAGGAGCTGTAGCAAAACGAATAATTCTGCTACAGCTCCCATTTTTATGTGAAGGGCGAAAAAACAGTGAAAAAGATATGCATCTGTTGAAAACAGAGAACGCCAAAGAAGACGCGCCAGAA